>Ga0224506_10000830_pt1 | contig 24121 bp, 16 predicted proteins | sample SF_Jan12_sed_USG_2_FD_169108 | JGI IMG/M metagenome (GOLD analysis project Ga0224506, IMG submission 169108) | Sediment microbial communities from San Francisco Bay, California, United States - SF_Jan12_sed_USGS_8_1 | ecosystem: Environmental > Aquatic > Marine > Sediment | place: USA... | reverse complement strand
GTACTGGTGCGATGCTGGTTCATGAGCAGCTTGCGAGGTGAGATTTCACATCGCAAGCCATGTGGCTCTAGGGATTTTTTAATACCAGCCGATAACGCGGACTGCCATTCTTCAATTTGTCGATGGCTGCATCAACATTAGCCATGTCATAAACTTCTACTCTAGGTGTTATATCATGGCGGGTTGCAAACTCTAACATCTGTGCAATCGTAGCAGGACTGCCGACGGGTGAAGACGATAGTGAACGTTGTCCGCCCATCAGTGCCATTACACTGATCATCATTGGCTCTAATACAGCACCCAGAATATGCAAACGGCCTTTAGGCTTGAGGGTTCCTAAATAAGCATTCCAGTCGAGCCCGACATTTACTGTTGATAAGATAAGGTCAAATTTATTCGCCGCCTGCGCAAGAGCATCACTGTCCCGCGAATCAAGCGTATAACCCGCACCCAGCTCTAAAGCTTCTGTACGCTTGGCTTCAGTACTGGTAAAAGCAGTCACTTCACACCCCCAGGCATTTAAAAACTGCAGAGCCATATGACCCAAACCACCAATACCAATGACCGCGACACTGGCTGTTGGCTTAAGCTCGAACTGTTTCATCGGATTGTAAACGGTAACACCACCGCAAAATAACGGGCCCGCCACTTCAGAGCTTAGCCCTTCGGGCAAGGCGACAACACTCATTGCTTGTGCCCTAACCTTATCGGCAAAGCCGCCGTGCCGGTGAATGATAGTGCCCTGAGCACTGGCACATAAATTCTGGTCACCTTCGAGACAACTGAGGCAGTGATTACAATAAGCCGAATGCCAGCCAAGACCGACACGATCTCCGATCGAAAACTGGGTAACATGCTTACCCAGCGCTGAAATTTTTCCAGCTACTTCATGACCGGGAACAAAAGGATACTGCGTCATACCCCATTCGTTATTAATCATGCTTAAGTCACTGTGGCAAATACCACAATATTCCACCTCAATTTCCACATCGTGGTCATCCAGAGGGCCCGGATCATATTCAAAGGGTTCGAACTTACCACCGGGTTCATTAACTGCATATGCCTTGATCACGGGAGTTCCTTTTAGAATGTCTGTCAGATTATAAAACGATACGGGTCATTACAATACGGGCCAGTTCATGGCGATGTCTGTACGCAAATCATGGCGCGATATATTATCAATAGTAACGAAGTATCACAGGATATAAAAGGCCAAATAACTAAGGTTTTAGGTATATGAGGAAGCCAGCCTCTTATTAACAGAATCATTAATTCCGAGTGTTTCCACCTGCGAGAATTTTTGCTATCGAAGTCTATACTATGACTTTTCATTAATCTGTAATCAATCAGTGTCAGAGAACAACATTTACTAAAATTAGAGCTGAGCTATATTAGAACAATTGCTCACTGAACGGTTTTTTTGAGGGGATAATTGAACTTAACCTGGAGGTTTAATGATGCTGACTCATTTTTTATCCCCGTTCATTTAAATTGTTTGCATTAAAGGCAGCTTTCATTTATTAATTTTTTGAAATGATTTAAAACATGCTCCTAACTGTCTAGTAATTTTCTTATTGTTTCTAATAGCTCTTTAGTGCTAAACGGCTTGTTTATCTGATTAAAATAGAGATTGCTTGCAAGTATGCTGTTAACAGGCTCCTCACTAAACCCACTGATTAGTTGTATTTTCATATGAGGATACTTTTTATTTATAACTTCTGCCAGTTGATAGCCATCCATATTTGGCATTATTATATCGCTCAGAACAAGATCGGCGTGATTTTTTTCAAGTAGTGATAAAGCTTCTTCTCCTGAGCTTGCAAGTAGTGTCTGATAACCGTATTTTTTAATTATCTGGTCAGATAAATTTAGCAATGAGTCTTCATCATCTACGAGTAGTATTGTTTCCTTGCCATATAAACTTGTAGTTGATTCTGTAGAGGCTTTGTTTTTTGACTCATCCTCATCAGGAGTTGAAGTGTACCGAGGAAGGTATATAGAAAATTTTGTACCTATGTCAAGTTCGGAGTAGACATGGACAGCTCCCCGAGACTGGCTAACCAGGCCGTATACCTGGCTCAATCCTAGACCAGTTCCTTTTTCGCCTTTTGTTGAGAAAAAAGGATCAAAGACTTTTAACTGCGTTTCTTTGTCCATTCCACTACCGGTATCTGTAATTGAAAGCTGAACATAGTCACCTTCTTCTAGCTGAATATTATCCATGTCTGCTGTGTCAAAATGGATATTATGAGTGTGAATTGTAAGTTTCCCGCCATTAGGCATGGCATGCATTGCGTTGATACAAATATTAAGAATAGCATCCTGTAACAGGCTTGCATCGACATAAACTGACCAAAGATTTTGTTCAAGCTTTAAAATTAACTCAATCCTGACTGTAAGCATCTTTTTGAGCATGTTTTGTTCAGAGACAATCAGTTCATTGATATTTATTTCGGATTCTTCTTGCATACTCTTTCGTGAAAAAGCCAGTAGCTTAGAAGTCAGTTTTTGTGATCGCATCGCAGCTTTAATTATCTCATTGACATGGTTATGAGATGGTGTTTTTTTGTCTATGGTTAATTGTAGTAATTCTGAATACCCGAGAATTATGCCAATCATATTGTTAAAGTCATGCGAAATCCCACCGGTCAGTTTACCAAGCGCATCCATTTTCTGACTTTGTTGTAGTTGTTCGTCTTTGATTTTTTGCTCTGTAATATCATTGAATACGAGAACGATACCTCGGGTTACATTGTTCTCATCTAAAATAGGAGCTGCTGAATCAGAAATGTAATATGTCTTACCATTTTTTGATAATAATTTGATGTTTTTATTAATGTGAATAATTTCACCTTTCTTGATAACACTGTCGAAGGGATTGTTTATGGGCTCTCCAGTTGCAGAATTGAATAAATTAAGCACATTATTAATACTGTTATTTATAGCATCTTCAGATGCCCAGCCTGTTAATCTTTCTGCAACCGGATTCATGCGAGTTATATTGTATTTTGCATCTGTTGTTATGACAGCATCTCCAATACTGTTCAGTGTAAGATCCAAATATTCTTCATTCTTTGATAGCTCGACATGGTATTGTTTTAGAGACTCATATATTGCATTTAATTCTTTAACCTTGATCATATGGTTGTAGTCAGTTTTAGAAACAAAACCTGGTGACCTTCTTAACTTCTCAATATATAACACAACATCCTGAATTGGACGGCCTATCAGGTAAATTATAATCATAAATATTATTATTGTTGGCAAAGCAATAAACATGACCAAATCATTCAGAGAATTATTGATCTGGTTTTCGAGTATTTCAATCTCTTCCGATTTGTTCAGATTATAAACAAAATCAGACGAGGTTAACTTATCTCTTATTATAATTTCATCATCCATACCGATAGTAAGTGTTTCAGGATCCAGATATTGAAAATGAATCACACTTTTTAAAATTGTTATAAATTCTAGCCTCGAGCTTATAAATCCGATTATTGTTTTATCAGATTTCTCATTGTAGACAGGCATTATGTATATGAGTTCTTCAGGACCTGTAACTCTGAATAAAAATCCATTTATATTATTAATGTCGATACTATAAGGTAATGTGTTGTCATCTAGCTTGCTAAGGGCGTTGCCATTGATGTTATAAATCATCAATTCAATGGTGTTTTTTTGTAAATCGTATGCATGTTTTTTTAATCGTACATTGTACCAGTATGCAAATATTTCAGGGTTGTTGATTTGTTGTTTAACTTCCTGCCACTGGCTTAATTCAGTGGCATATATTTTGATTTTTTTAAATGTTAAGTCTATCGCTTTCTGTAATTCTTTGTGGGCAGATTTTTTTTGTGAAAGTTCAATTTTATATTGATTTTCGTTCAGATTGAATTTTATTTTATAAATAAAAAAAGATGTAAGGAGAGCGATAAGAACAGAAAATATTATGATATATTGTCGAATACTCAAACTCATACAGATTATTTTCTATTATGAATATTTAATAGTGTTTCGATTGAATCAGTCAGATCAAACTCATAAGCCTGATCAAAAAAATGATTTGCTCCTTTTATAGAAATAACATTTCCATAAGCCGTATTAAGCTGTTTTCCCCAGGCCTCATCAATTCGTTTGTCTTTTGTGCCGATAATAATTGAAATGTTTTTACTGTAGTTACCTACAAGTTTTTCAACTTTAGCTTTATCCCAGCTGTAATAGGATAAAAACGATTCAGGGTAAGTCGGATAGGTTTTACAGTAGTTCAATGCATATATTTCAAGAGCATTTGAACCTGACCTTATTTGTTCTCTTGCCTTGATTGCCTGCGCTTCTGTTTCATTAGCGGATGGCCCGGATGCATAATATGAAAGACTGATAAGAATAACATGATGAATCTGCTCCATTCCTTGTTTTTCTATGAGATTTAATATTGTTGGTCCTGCAGCGCTATGACCGACTAAAGTGACTTTTTTACCGGTCTTATTGTGTAACCAGGTTAACCATTGCAGAAGTTCATTTGTATCGGTATTCATAGTGTGTGTGTGTATTGCTTCACAAGAAAGGCTTTGCTTTCTACTGTCCAAACCTAGTGACAGGGTGGGTGTTAAGACAGTAATACCGGATTCATTTAATACACTGGCAAGACGCCTGACCGTAGAAAATTGGTTGGTTTGTAGAAAACCATGTAAAACCAGAACAGGACTCATATCTACAGTGCCTTCAAGATAGTCTGCTGTCATCGTTACACTAGCGTCATTTTGTAATATTACAGTCTGACTAAAACCTGCCATGGAGTATGACAGGCAGCTTAGCATCAAAAAGTGAATAATGATTTTTTCCATTACTATCCTTAAATATTGAGTCACTGCCCTTAAAATACACCGTGTACTACAGTTTAGTTTAGTATGGTTTATTGAAATTAATAGAATAATATTCAATTTACTTCATTTGATCCCGTGAGTACTTATAACCTATTTATTAGAGGATACTTATAAGGATACCCATATTAAAGAGAATCCACTGCCTGTTGAAATGATTCGTCATACTGATAGTTATTATGAAGAACGGCTGATTCAACCACAAACCTTACATGGTAATTAATGATATTATTTGCCAGGTTGGTGTGATGTACGAATCACCTTGTTATCTAAATTTATTTTCTCTAATATCCAAGTACGTTAATATTTAATTACAGTTATATCCATTTGTTTTTATTATGTTTTAAGGCTGCCGGACAGTGAAAAAATACTATCTTATTATGCTACTAATGATTTCTTTTTTTCCTCGCATAGTTATCTCTGAAAAACTCATAGAAATTTATGACGCACATATCCATTATAATCAGGATATGTGGGGGAGCTTATCGGTTAAGGATGCTGTTGAGTTACTTACAGAACAGAATATTCAACGTGTGTTGGTTTCAGCTACACCGACACAAGGTGCTGAAATGTTTTACAGACAAGCTCCTGAGTTTGTTATTCCTATGCTTCGCCCATATGCGAGTTGGCGACACCGTTATTTTTGGTTTAAAGACCCAGAGTTAAAATCGTACCTGATTAAGCAGTTAAAAAAAGTGCCGTATAAAGGAATTGGTGAATTTCATGTGTTTGGTAAAGATGCAGATACATTACAAATAGAACAAATGATTAGTCTGGCTCAGCAGTATAAGTTAGTGTTGCATGCACATACTGATTTGGAAGCTATGAGAATACTCTTGAATAAGGCTAAAGGCTTAGTCGTTATATGGGCTCATGGCGGTGAAGATGTTGACGAGACGTATTTGCAGCAGTTTTTGCAAAAATATCCTAATTTTTATATCGAACTTTCAAGGCGACAAGGTATGCTTGATGGGAATGACGATTTAACAGCCGATTGGAAGCACCTTTTGATTAAATATCAAAAAAGATTCTTACTAGGGACGGATACATACAAACCCAGTGTTTGGACTGAACTGCCAGAAATAACAGAAGAAACACGATACTGGTTAAATCAACTGCCGGATGATGTAATCTTAGATATTACAAAGAACAATTTTACAAGACTATTTCCAAAGCAATAGCAGATTCAGGGCTTACATTTGACATCATTTGTAGGTTGGTCTGATGCATGAACCACCTTGCTATCCAAATTTATATTCTCTCGTGTTATATTTTATCTGGTCATCTAACGTAGATGCTAAAAATATGAAGCAGCCATTCCAGCGAGTAGGTTTACAATGAATACTAAAGCCGGAGAAATGTTTGAAGATGCGGCATTGAATTTCTTCAGACCTGAAGGTTTGGTTCTTGATAAAGGGGTAGAAATAGAGGTGAGTGTAGATAATATAAAAAACAACATACTTTTTATCTGAGATGTAAAGAGAAAAATAATTGTAGAGTGTAAATCAAATAAGTGCATCAGGTGACAATGCTCCAAGTGCTAAGTTAACCATCTGGAGTGAGACAATATACTATATTGTAGCAACGCCAGTGAAATATCATAAAAGAATATTTGTATTGCAGGACTACAGTGGCAAAAAAAATGAAACACTGGCTGAGTATTATTCCAAACGTATAAACATTTAACCCCCTCATCAGTCGAGTTATTGGAATACAGTGAAGTAACAAAAAGTACGGTTAAACTATGCGTTTAACAATAAAATTAAGCTCATCCGCTATATATCGTTCATCGGTATGTAAAAAAGGAATCGTATAGTTATTGTATTTCTATACACCATCACAGAAATGGTAAAAACATCAAAAGATGTTTTTCATCTGATAAAAAGCACCTCAAAATATCGTGATTTCAATTAGTAAGTGCAACTCATGACTCGGAATAAACACTTTAAAGGGCTCTGAGCTTCCCCCACCCACAAACCTCAGGCACAAAAAAGGCCAGCATAAAGCTGACCTTTTTAATTTCAAGAAGCCCTAACCCCGTTACGACTTCCTGTTCACCTCAATCGACTCAAGCTTCTGATACAGCCTCGGCAACTTCAAGCCACGCTTACCCCGTTCACCGGCAAATTCATCCACCTCCGATGCCGTCAAAACTTTCGTCTTCACACCGGTATTCAGCGTCAGTTTTTCACCATCCTGAATCAGATCAATAGCCACTACACTTTCACTGCCATCTTTTAACTTGGCTGTCGGAATATTGATAATCTTATTACCCTTACCCCTTGCCATTTTCGGCAGATCATTCAGCGTAGTCACCAGCATATGACCTTCCGTTGTAACGGCGACTATCCAGTCATCATCAATGCTGCGCACTGCAACCGGTGGTAATACTTTTGCGCCTTCTGCCGGCTTTAAAACAACCTTACCGGCTTTGTTTCTGGTTTGCATGTCTTCGATGGTATTAACAAAACCATAACCAAAACTGCTGGATAATAAATATTCGTCCTTAACATTACCCATGATCACGGCCACAAAATGTGCACCTGATGGCAGACTAAAGCGCCCGGTTAACGGTTCACCCTGACCTCTTGCCGATGGCAGTGAATGTGCCGCGCACATATATGTGCGACCGGTCGAGTCGAGGAAAATGGCCTGCTGATTTGACTTGCCTTGTGCAGCGGATAAAAAGCTGTCGCCCGACTTGTAGCTTAATGCTGTCGGATCAATATCGTGGCCTTTTGCAGCACGTACCCAGCCCATTTGCGAGACAACAATGGTCACAGGCTCACTGGGTACTAATGCCGATTCATCTAACGCCTGCGCCGCTTCGCGGGCAACAATTGGTGAACGACGGTCATCACCGTACTGCTCGGCGTCCGCCATGATTTCATTACGAATTAAAGTTTTCATTCGTGCATCTGATGACAAGATTTTTTCCAGTGAATCACGTTCTTTTGCTAATTCATCCTGCTCGCCCTTGATTTTCATTTCTTCAAGTTTGGCCAGGTTTCGCAGTTTTAAATCAAGAATGGCTTCAGCCTGAATATCCGTTACCCCAAAGCGTTCCATCAGAACCGGTTTTGGTTTGTCATATTCACGGATAATGGCGATCACTTCGTCAATATTGAGGAAGGCGATTAACATCGCATCCAGTATATGCAAACGTGAATTGACTTTTTCCAGTCGCCATTCAAGACGGCGAGTTACCGTGGCTTTTCGATAGCTCAGCCATTCCTGTAACATCTGTTTTAAATTTTTAACGCCCGGTGTGCCATTGATGCCGATGACATTCATATTGACACGATAGGTGCGTTCAAGATCGGTTGTAGCAAATAAATGCGCCATCAACTGGTCGACATCAATGCGGTTTGAGCGCGGCACAATCACCAGACGTGTCGGGTTTTCATGATCGGACTCATCACGCAGGTCTTCAACCATTGGCAGTTTTTTCGCCACCATTTGCGCGGCAATCTGTTCCAGAATTTTATTGCCCGATACCTGATGCGGCAGTGCGGTGATGATCACGTCGCCATTTTCTTTTTCATAGACAGCGCGCATGCGGATACTGCCGCTGCCTTTTTCATACATGCTACGAATATCATCTGCCGATGTCACTATCTCGGCTTCTGTCGGGTAGTCCGGGCCTTTAACGTGTTCACACAGTTCTTCTACCGTGCTGCGACTATTGTCCAGTAAACGGATACAGGCCGATGCCAGTTCGCGCAGGTTATGTGGCGGAATATCGGTTGCCATGCCCACCGCGATACCCATACCGCCATTGAGCAGCACGTTAGGTAAACGCGCCGGTAATGATTTCGGCTCTTCTAAGGTGCCGTCAAAGTTAGGTACCCAGTCCACCGTACCCTGCGAGACTTCATCCAGCAATAATTGTGCATAAGGTGATAGGCGCGATTCGGTATAACGCATGGCCGCAAATGATTTTGGATCGTCTGGCGACCCCCAGTTACCCTGACCATCGACTAACGGATAGCGATAGGAAAACGGCTGCGCCATTAACACCATGGCTTCGTAACAGGCCGAGTCACCGTGCGGGTGGAATTTACCGAGCACGTCACCGACGGTACGTGCTGATTTTTTATGCTTGGCGGTGGATTTTAACCCCAGCTCCGACATCGCATAAATGATTCTGCGCTGCACCGGTTTTAAGCCGTCACCCACAAACGGTAAGGCACGATCCAGAATCACGTACATCGAATAATCGAGGTAGGCTTTTTCTGCGAAGGTGGCTAAAGGCTGTTGTTCTACGCCTTCATAATTCATTTCATTTTGTGTTGTCATAATTTTTTGTGTCTTAAATGTTGGTACATTTACTTATCTATTTAATTAATTAAAAGCGATTACACGGATGATAAAACCCCGGACTGAGCTTTTTTAGATCTCAGCTAAGTTGCCGGTACTCTCCAGCCAGGCCTTGCGATCTGGTGCGCGTTTTTTCGCCAGCAACATATCCATCAGCTCGTTGGTATTATCACCGTCCTCAATTTGCAGCTGCACCAGACGCCGTGTATCCGGCGCGATTGAGGTTTCACGCAATTGCATCGGGTTCATTTCACCCAGACCTTTAAAGCGCGTGACCTGTACTTTACCTTTCATTTTTTCGGCATCGATGCGGTCTAATATGCCTTTCTTTTCCGCTTCATCCAGTGCATAAAAAACTTCTTTGCCGACATCGATACGGAACAGCGGCGGCATCGCGACATAGATATGGCCTTGTTCTACCAGTGTTCTGAAGTGTGCCAGAAATAACGCACATAATAAGGTGGCGATGTGATAACCGTCGGAGTCGGCATCGGCCAGAATACAGATTTTTCCGTAGCGTAAATCTTTGGTGTCTTTTGAGCCGGGCTCCACACCCAGCGCCACAGAAATATCGTGGACCTCCTGTGAGCCCAGTACCTGATCTGAATCCACCTCCCAGGTATTTAAAATTTTTCCGCGCAGCGGCATGATGGCCTGAAATATCCGGTCACGTGCCTGCTTGGCTGAACCGCCTGCCGAGTCACCCTCGACCAGAAACAGTTCGGTTTGATTTAAGTCTGTTGAACTGCAGTCGGCCAGTTTGCCCGGCAAAGCGGGACCTGCTGAGACTTTTTTACGCGCAATTTTCTTACCCGCTTTCTGCCGGCTTTGTGCATTGTCGATGGCCAGCATGGCAATGCGTTCAGCATACTCTGTGTTCTTGTTTAGCCATAAGCTAAAGGCATCTTTGACCACACCCGATACAAACGGTGCGCATTCACGCGATGACAAGCGCTCTTTGGTCTGACCAGAGAACTGCGGGTCTTCGTGTTTGATGGACAATACATAACTGACTTTATCCCAGACATCTTCCGGGCTGATTTTAATGCCGCGTGGTACCAGATTGCGGAACTCACAAAATTCACGCACCGCATCGGTCAGGCCACTGCGCAAACCATTCACATGCGTACCGCCCTGTGCTGTCGGAATTAAATTCACATAACTTTCGTTAATACCTTCGCCGCCATCGGGTAACCACAGCAATGCCCATTCAACCGCTTCATGATCACTGCTAAAGGCACCGACAAAAGGCTCGGCAGGCAGGCATTCACGGTCGGTTAAAGATTGCGCCAGATAATCTTCCAGCCCGGTCTCAAAATACCAGCTTTCGGTTTCACCACTGGCTTCATCCAGAAAGTCCACGGTTAAGCCGGGGCATAATACCGCCTTGGCGCGTAATACATGCTTGAGTGAGCGGATAGAAAACTTCGGCGAATCGAAATATTTGGCATCCGGCCAGAAACGTAATTTAGTACCGGTGTTCTTTTTACCCACCGTACCGGTTTCTGTCAGCTCGGATGATTTATCGCCATTGGCAAAGCTCATGGCCGAAACAACGCCGTTACGTTTGACTTCAACCTGCACAACTTTTGACAGCGCGTTAACTACCGAGATACCCACACCGTGCAAACCACCGGAGAACTGGTAGTTTTTGTTGGAAAATTTACCGCCGGCATGTAAGCGCGTCAGCACCAGCTCAACACCGCTGACACCTTCTTCAGGGTGGATATCCACCGGCATACCACGGCCATCATCCTGAACTTCTAATGAACCGTCTTTAAATACCGTGACTTGTATACGGCTGGCATGGCCCGCTACCGCTTCATCGACGCTGTTATCGATGACTTCCTGCGCCAGATGATTGGGCCGGGTTGTGTCTGTGTACATGCCTGGACGTTTTTTAACCGGATCCAGACCAGATAGCACCTCTATCGAGGAAGCATCATATTTACTCATTATTAATACCGAAATTCAAAAGATAAACCAAAGGGTGAAAACCATAATCTGCATGCAATATACCTGCGACTGAATACAATTGCCAAATTGTTTTTCCCTGACAAGGACATATCTGCCTAATTGTCGGTTTACTCATTACATATCTGTCATTATGCTATGCGCATGAGTCTAGAAGCCGCATCCCCCGAAATTAGCGCCACCGTTACCGCCTCCGCTGGCAGTGGTAAAACCTGGTTATTAGTCAGTCGGATGGCCCGTTTGCTGCTGCACGGCGCTGAACCGGGCAGTATTCTGGCCCTAACCTTTACCCGCAAAGCCGCCGGTGAAATGCAGGCACGCTTAACAGAACGGCTGCGCGACATGGCGCAGGCTGACGAACAGGCTTTAGTCACACTATTAAAAGAGCTGGGGGAAGAGCCCACAGCGGAGATCATCAGCAAGGCCCGTCAGCTGTATGAACAGTGCCTGTTTCATGATTTTCCGGTGCGCACCATGACCTTTCACTCCTTTTGTCAGGATGTGCTGTCGCGTTTTCCGATTGAAGCCAACTTACCACCGGATTTTGAGCTGGTTGAAAACACCGAGCTGTTAATCGAGCAGTCGATACAGCAGTTATATAGTGAAGCCACGCTCTCGCCTGATGGCGAACTGGCGGATAATCTGGGGATATTATTGGAACACTGCCAGTCTATTCACAGCACACAGACCGCGCTCAAATCCTTTATTAATCATCGCAGTGACTGGTGGGCTTATACCGAGACGGAACAGCAGCCAGTTGATTTTGCCATTAACCATCTGGCCGCTATTTTAGGCATTGCAGACATCAGCGACCCGGCGACCCGTTTATTTAGCCGCAGTTTTCCGCAAAAGCTCGAACAGTTCAGGAACTATCATTTACAAGTTGCCACCGACAAAGAAATGGTGCACGCCGAAACCATTCAGCTGGCCTTAGAAAATGACAACAAAGAACAGGCCTATTACAGCTTACTGACGGTGTTTCTGACTCAGGCACTGGAGCCGAAAAAACGCAAAGTCACTAAAAAAAGCATTGGTCTCATCGGTGAGGCCGCAGCCGATGAATACGTCACTCTGCACTTTGAAATTGCCGAACAATTACTTGAAATTAATGATCTGTTTGCACGCCGCAGCACCCATGAACGCAATGTAGCCTGGTTTAAAGCCGGCAACCGCTTGCTGGATATTTTTCAGCAACTTAAATCCCAGTTACATAATCTGGACTTCACCGACCTGGAATGGCGCACTTACCAGCTGTTAAGGCATTCCGATAATGCTGAATGGGTACAGTTCAAACTCGACCAGCGCATTAATCATTTGCTGATCGATGAATTTCAGGACACCAACCCGACGCAGTGGTATTTATTAAAGCCTTTATTAGAAGAGCTGTCGTCCGGTGATCCTGAACGCCAGCGTTCTATCTTTATTGTTGGCGATGAAAAACAATCCATCTATGGCTTCAGGCGCGCCAATCCGGAGTTACAGGCTTACGTATCCAACTGGCTGGAACAACAGATCGGCGCGATGCAGTGGCCGCTGAATAAATCGTGGCGTTCATCACCGGCAGTGATCGACCTGGTCAATGCCGTCTTTAAACCCACAGCCGGTGATTTGCTCGAAAGCTTTCCTGAACACGGCACCCATAAAACAGATCTGCCGGGGCAGATCGTGCTTAAAAGTATTTTCCCGGCACCGGATAAAGCCGATTTACCCGAGCCCGTTTTTTTCCGTAATCCGTTACATGAAGCCAGAACCGATGCTAAAAACCTGCAATATATTAATGAAGCAGAATGGATAGCAGCAACCATCAAACAAATTGTCAGCGATGGCCTGCTCATTACAAAAGGCGAGCAACAACTACCCGCCCGCTACGATGATATTTATATTTTATTAAAAAACAGAACCCACGTTGGCCAGATCGAACAGACATTAAGAAAACACCAGATTCCTTTTATTTCTGCCAACCGCTACACACTGCTGAACTGCCTTGAAATCAGTGACCTTGAAATGTTATTAGAAATATTGGTAACACCACATAACGATATCGCACTGGCGCAGGTGCTGAAGTCGCCTATTTTCAATGCAACGGATCAGGATCTTTTACAACTGGCTACGGTCAGCGAACACCGGCGCTGGTTTAAACGCCTGGAACTACTGGCGGCCACAAAGGATGCACAACACCCCATCGCCAGAGCCTTTCATTTTTTAACAAAGTGGCGTGAAAAAGCCGATAAGATTCCGGTACATGACCTGCTGGATATTATTTTTTACGACAGCAACCTGCTCAACCGTTATCAGGCTGCCTGTGCCGATTCTGCTAAAGCACAGGTTAAAGCCAACTTACTGGGCTTTCTTGATCTTGCACTGGAAGTTAATAGCGGCCGTTACCCGAGCATTTCACATTTTCTGAATAAACTGCGCAGCCTGAAAAAACTCGACACCGAAGCACCCGACGAAGCCTCGGCCAACAGCGGCATGGCGCGTGTCAACATCATGACCATACACGCGGCAAAAGGTCTGGAAGCGCCAATTGTGTTTATGGCAGACACCGCCAGTGTCAGCGCCCCAAAGCTGGCACACAAAACCATGGTTAACTGGCCTACCACCAGCAACAAACCGGATGCCTTTCATTTAATGGGCGTTAAAACCGGCTGGGATACCGTCAGTAAAAAATACGTCGATAAAGCCGCTGGTTTTCAAAACCGCGAAAACCTGAACCTGCTATACGTCGCGCTGACCCGCGCCAAACAGTTTTTATTCATCAGCGCCAGCGCACCCAACCGCACAATAAAAAGCGATAACCCCAGCTGGTATCAGTTAATTGAACAAGGCATGCTGCAGCTGACCCAAAGTGACAGCATTGAAGAACAACTGTGTTATCAGAGCGGTGAAATCAACACTTCCACAGCTGACGACAGCATTGAACAAAGCACAATAGCCGACATCATCGTGCCTGCTGAACTGTCGCAAATTATTTTTGAAAAAGAAATCAGTGAAACCGTCAATCCAAGCCAGGCTGATAGCGATGAAAAACCAGCCGTCAGCACCGTCACAGATGAAGACGGCATGACCCGTGGCACCATCACCCACCGTGCGCTGGAACTATTAACCGCTAGCAACTCATGTACAGATAGACAGGTTTTATTACAGCTTAAAATTGAATCCGGCGACATACTGAGCGGCAGTGAATACCTTGCCTGCCTCAATGAGGCAAAAGCGGTCATCGCTCACACTGAGTTTACGCATTTGTTTAACTGTGAGTATTTTGACAAGGCCTATAACGAATTACCGATTCATTACCATGCCGGTAACAAAGAGATCCATGGCGTGATCGACAGAGTTGTAATCAAAGACAATACACTTTATTTAATAGATTACAAAAGCCATCAGAACATTACTATCGAAGGTATCCCGACCCTGGCAGATGAGTATAAAAAACAGCTGGAGTTTTATAAACAGGGACTACAGAAAGTGTGGCCTGATCATACGATCAGGCCTATGTTATTGTTTACTCATTGCAGGGAGTTGTATGAGTTTCATCATTCTTAAAGTAAAAGCAATAGACATAAAAAAGCCCCATGATATATAAATATCATGGGGCCATATAACCAGCTAACAGAACTGTCTGTTTACTTTTTAGCTTTAAACATCTGCAAAACATCTGCCGCCGGACGATAACCCGGAACCATCTCACCATTATCAAGCACAATGGCCGGTGTGCCGCGAATACCAAACTCCTGACCGAGAGCCATCTGCTCTTTAACCGGATTATCACAAGTAGCACTCTGAATACTCAGGCCTTTTTTAGCATCATCCATCGCTTTTAAAGAATCTTTTGCGCACCAGATACTGACCGACTTATCAAAACTCTTCTGGCCTTTAAATGGCAGGAAAGCATAGTGAACACTGACACCATTATTTGTATACTGCTCTACTTCTTCATGCAGTTTGCGGCAATACGGGCAGTCTACATCAGTAAAGACGGTAATAGAGTGTTTCTCGTCTTTAGCCTTATAAGTCAGCAAATTTTTCTCACCAAATGCCTCCAGTGTAGCAACCCGGTTAGTTTGTTCTGCCTTATCGGTGAGATTTTCCTGGGTCACCAGATCAAAGAGACTACCCTGAAACAGATAACGACCATCTTTTGACACATAAAAAACCTTGGCACCCATATTGAATTCAAGAACGCCATCAATACCTGTTGCTTTAAAAGCAGGTATTTCCAGACCCGGGAATACCTGTGAAAGTACTTCACGCAAACCGGCATGTTGATCCGTTGCTGCCTGTGATAGCGGGCTGATGATGAGTAATGCGGTAATTAATAGTGGTTTAACAAAATTTTTCATTATTTCTCTACTTAAATGATATGAATGCTGTGTTTGACCGCTGAACTGAGCAGTAGTTTCATGCAGGTCAATCTCTTTTTATGCCCTGGGATGATGTGCATGATACAGATTTTTAAGCCGCTGGTCTGCCACATGAGTATAAATTTGTGTGGTGGATATATCACTATGACCCAGCAGCATCTGTACAACTCTTAAATCAGCACCGTGATTAAGCAGGTGACTGGCAAACGCATGGCGCAGGGTATGCGGCGACAACATATTCTCATCGATACCCACTATTTTCGCATAGCGTTTTATCAGGTACCAGAATGCCTGCCGTGTCATAGCAGCGCCGCGACGGGTAACAAATACGGCATTGCTTAAGCCGTGTCCTTTCATTAAGTCCTGTCTGGCGCTATTCATATAGTGGAGAATCGCTTCAACAGCGGCTTCTCCCAGTGGCACTAATCGCTCTTTTCCGCCCTTACCAATAATACGCACCACACCCGGATCGAGGTTCATTTGTGAGATTTGCAAATTCACCAGTTCGCTCACCCGTAAACCCGTGGCATATAGTGTTTCCAGCATAGCGATGTCGCGGATACCGATGGCCAGATTTTTATCCGGTGCATCTAACAAATGGTTAATTTGCTCTTCACTGATAATTTTTGGCAAGTGTTTATCGAGCTTTGGCATCTCCACTAAGGCACTGGGATCTGCTGTTATCCGGCTTTCGCGCAACTGATACTGATAAAAGCGTTTAAGACTGGAGACCAGACGTGCGGCACTACGGCCTTTTTTACCCGCTTTAAATTCAACAAACAGAAAGTCCTGAATATCAACACTCTCAGCCAGCATCAGCTGCCGTTTGCTCTGGCTTAACCAGAGCGTAAACCCTGCCAGATCATTGCGGTAAGCCGCCAGCGTGTTTTGACTTAGCCCGGATTCCATCCACATGGCATCGAGAAACTCTTCAATAACTGACTGTTCTGTAAGGGGTAATTTATCTAATTTGGACATCTTGCTATAGTAACGGCTAACGTCTCTATTTAAAAACCGTAATTAACCAGAATTTATAAAGTGAGACACTACCGAGCACTATTAATGATTTATTAGCTTATATTTCTTCTGGGACTATCTATTTTGTTTAATTGAAGGCTACTAACAGCACAAGCATGACAAACTATTTCTTTTTCGCCACTATGTATTTGATCGATCGCAGAAAATTAGTGATCCCATCAAAGAGATAATGAATCATCAAAGCACATTAGCTATTATTAGTGAGCTTGATCACGAGACACGCTCGGAGCATCTTTTTACAAACAAGCAAGTGATCGATATTAATCATATCAATGCGATAAAAAACGTTATTCTTAACTATTTGAAACTAATTTTCATGCCAGCAACGGGATTACCCATGACTAAAAACAACGATTGTTATGACAATACAGGCAAACCGTCATTACTCACTGTAAAACAGACGCTCGAACTGATAAAAAATAACATCAGCAGCATCCGCCAAACCCAGAAACTGTCTATTCGTGATGCTTTAGGATATACACTGGCTGAAGATGTCACTTCATCAATTAATGTGCCTCCCTATAGAAATTCAGCCATGGATGGTTATGCGATTAATAGCAAGGACCTGAACGGTGCCAGTGAGATTCAACTCAAAGTGATTGGTAGCTCATTTGCAGGCGCACCTTTTAGCGGAAAAGTTTCGGCCTGCGAGTGTGTTCGTATCATGACCGGTGCCATGATGCCTGACGATTGCGACACAGTTGTTATGCAGGAGGATGCTGTTCGCAATGAAGATAGCATTCGTATCAGTGCTCAGCACAAAGCAGATCAAAATGTTCGTCATGCTGGCGAAGATATTCAGCAAGGCGCAGTTGTACTCAGTGCCGGTAAACAAATTTCACCGGCAGACTTGGGACTGCTGTCCTCAATTGGTGTTGCCGAGGTGGTGACAGCCCGCAAACCGGTTGTTGCCTTCTTTTCAACCGGTGATGAACTAAAAAGCCTTGGTGAAACATTAGAAAGCGGGCAGATTTATGACAGTAACCGCTACACTCTGTTTGGTATGTTAAAGAAAATGGATGTTGAGATACTGGATTTAGGAGTTATTGCAGATAACAAAGCACTGATCAAAGAGACACTGGAACAAGCGGCAAAGCAGGCGGATTTAATTCTGACCTCCGGTGGTGCATCAGTAGGAGAAGCCGATTACGTTGCCGAAATATTACAGGAAATAGGTCAGGTTAATTTCTGGAAAATTGCTATGAAACCCGGCAAACCTCTCGCTTTCGGCCATATTAACAATACGCCTTACTTTGGTTTACCCGGCAACCCTGTGTCGGTTATGGCGACCTGTTATATCTTTGTACAGCCAGCTATCGCCTATTTGAAAGGTCTGGAGCAGAGCAGTCACTTAAGTCTTAAAGCAAAATGTCTTAACACACTAAAAAAGGAACCCGGCAGAACGGATTATCAGCGCGGCGTGTTAAAACAAACTGAGAACGGTGAACTGTGCGTTGACACCACAGGCATGCAGGGCTCGCATATTCTTACCTCAATGAGCACTGCCAATTGCTTTATCGTTATTCCACAGCATTCAGCTGACGTTGAAGCGGGTGAAACGGTAGAAGTACTGCCTTTTAATGACATTCTTTAAGTTTAATAGACAGAATGTCAGGCATTTTAATGTTTGTACCGGTCTGAAGCTGAATTTAATGGCCGATATTCAGGGCGGTCTGATAGGAAGTGCGATTTATTTCATCACAGAACGATGAAAAGTGATTTGCACAGCGTTTTATCATGTCTTCCTGAAAAACCAGCCGCAATAAAAAAGCCCGGTAGAGACCGGGCTTTTTTATTCTACTGATAAAGTCAGCATGTAAGCACTAAAGAATTACTTCTTTTTAGCTTTACGACGCTTCTTAGCTTTTTTAGGAGCCATTGCTTTATCCATTTTAGCCATTGCAGATTTCATCCATGTATCCATGAATTTAGCGGCTGCGGCTTCTTTATCAGCTGACATCTTGATAAGAGCGGCTTCACGCTTCTGCATAACAGCTACCTGATCTTTAGCTGCTTTAACTTCAGCTTTCAGTGCGTCTAATTGCGCTTTAGCGGCTGCTTTAACGGCTGCGGCTTTTGCTGCGGCTTCTTTTTTCTTAATTGCATCAGCTTTTTTCTTTGCTGCTACTGCTTTTTTCTTTACTGCTGCTGCTTTTTTCTTAGCGGCGGCTGCTGCTTTCTTTTTAGCGGCTGCTGCTTTCTTTTTAGCTGCCGCCGCTGCTTTCTTTGCTGCTGCTGCTGGCTTCTTAGCTGCTGCTGGCTTCTTAGCTGCTACTTTTTTCTTTGCCGCTACTTTTTTCTTTGCTGCTACTTTTTTCTTTGCTGCTTTTGCCATGATAAAGACCTCTTTTGTGTGATGATGGATGAATTATAATTCGTAAATTCAGTTTTACCAATATTTATCAGCTTTTTTTGTATTTTTTTTGTAAAAAAAATACAAAAAAACATTATTTCTTCAAAATTATTGCTTCAAATAGAAAATATATTGGTGTTAATACGTTTGAACAATATTTATTTTCAATTTAAGGATTAAAAGAATCAACTTATCATCTTTAATTTTTAAAATTAAATGTAAATTTTTCTGCCATTTATTATGTTTCACAATTATCACTGTAATTTAAAAATAACACTGCCAAAAGATGCGTTATGAATATCATTTAGGATTCAGGCATTAAAGTTTTCATCTGTCAGACTGGAATTGCGTAGTATTTTTAATTTTTAAAAATAGCTGTTCGACATTTATGTCTATTCAGGTATTATTTGCCTTTATTCTAAAAAACCTGCATGGCGACTGTCTTTCAGACCTGTTCATTCTTAAATTAATCCTTAATACCCGGATTCAGGACTTCATAATATGGCTTACAAACAAGAACCCGCATCACTTTTTAAACGTTTAGTTGCAATTGGTTATGATGGCTTATTACTTATAGCCGTTCTTTTCATTGCGACGGCATTAACCCTGCCTTTAAATGGCGGCGTAGCCATAACAAACCAGCACCCGTATTTTCCGTTTCTTGTTATTTACTGGTTTCTTGTTAGTTTTATTTTTTATGGCTGGTTTTGGACACATGGAGGGCAAACATTGGGCATGAAAACATGGAAGTTAGAGTTAATTAGCACTGATCATAAAAAAATCACCTGGAATCAGGCCTTCATCCGCTTTTGTTGCGCAATTTTTTCTACTTTATTGTTCGGTCTGGGCTTTTTATGGTCACTTTTTAATGAAAAGAAAGCAACCCTGCACGATATTTTATCTAATACGATGCTGGTGGATAATAATTAAAATAACCAGCAGCTGAATCTGCTTTTTTTGAAAATGTCAGGCAGATTTTTGCAGCCTGACATTTTAGGAAAGATTTACTTTAAATAATAAGAGTTGAGTCTGTGAAAAACGTCGCAAGAGCAGCTTTAACGAATTTTTGAATAGGCAAATAAACCATAGAGCAGCACGATTATCATCGGTAAAACAGCACTTAGTAAAGGGTGTAAACCATACACCTGACCAATATGATTAACGATTCGACCCATTATAAAATAACCAATGCCGATAATAATACCGACAAGCAGCCTCTCTCCGGCACTCCCTGATCGTAAAGAGCCAAACACAAAAGGTAATGCTATCAATAGCATAACCAGTGTTGATAGCGGTGTAATAACCTTTAACCAGAATGCCAGCCGGTAATGACTGGCATCTAACTGATTGTTTTCAAGGTAATCGCTATATTTGTACAAATCTGTTGCAGACATATCACTTGGTTGTACCGCTATGACTTCAAATAAATCCGGGTTAAATAAATGCTCCCAGGTTTCTGTCTTAATAATGGTGGTCGTTACCTTGCTACTGCTATCAAACTGACTACGCTTTATATCCTTTAAAACCCACTTTTTACTTTTATAGATACCCGATTCTGCCCTGGTAATTGCTTTAAGCTGCTTGTTTGTATCAAACTCGTATATTTCTATCTTTCGCATCCTGTTATCGGGATAGATCTGCTTAACATTTAAGTAATAGCTTCCTTCTTTTACCCAAAGCCCGTTGTTTCTTCCAAGCGAAATATTTTTATGCAGGGCCCGAGTCTTTATCGACTCGGCCTGTTGTGCAGCCGGCGCCACCAGCAGCTCACCAAAAGCGGCGACCAGCACGGTTAAAACCAGTCCGGATTGCAATACAGAGCGTGTAATACGCCTGATTGAAATACCAGCCGCCCGCATGACGATTAATTCGCTGTTACCTGCTAATGCACCAAGCCCCAGCAAACCACCAATTAAGGTTGCTGTCGGGAATAAATCATAAAGCGAGCGGGGTAATGTCAAAGCAACAAACATTAGCGCATTCACCAGAGTGTAGTCATTTTTGCCGATATGGTCGATCTGTGAAACAAATGTCATAAAGGCAAACAGAGCCCCGAAAACCATCAATACTATTAGTGTCGACTTAAAAACTGTCCGGTGAATGTAAAGATCAAGTGTTTTCATGAAGACTTTAGGATCCTTTTATGAAACTGGCTTTGTTTCAACAACATAACAAATCCGACTAAAATGAAGAGTAGGTGCACCCACCATATTCCAATCCATACCGGTGTATTACCTTTTTCCATCCAGGTAGTGGCGACGATTAACAAATTTGAGTAAACGATATAGAGAACAATAGCCGGGCCCATTTTAGTAAAACGCCCTTTTCTTGGTGTCGTGTAACTGAAAGGCACGGCGATAAACGCCAGCACAAAAATAGCAATCGGTATGGCAAAGCGCCATTGTATTTCTGCTTTATGCGCTATTTTTGTCGAGGCCCAAAGTTCTGTCGTCGCCACTTCATTCAGTGCAGTCCAGCTTTTTTTAGTATTCTTGGTTTCTCTATAGACACCGTGTTTATGGTATTCAATGGTTTGATAGTTTGCTTCACCCGGTTTACCTTCATAGCGCAATCCATTTTTAAGCACTATAAACTGACGACCCGCATCGTCTTCTATATGCTCAGCACTGACTGCTGTTTCAACCGAACTACGACCGGTTTTATCTGACTGATGGAGAAAAATATTTCGCATATGCCCCTGCTCATCCCGTCGCTCCATAAAAAAAACACTGGGATTGACTCCTTTAGAAGCGGTAAATCGCCCGGCAGTGACTCCTTTTACATCAACCTGCTTTCTCACCGCATCGCCAAGTGCATAATATTCATGGGTTAAGCCGGGGACTAAAAACAAATTTGCCAGCAAGCTAACCAGCATCATTGGCACTGCAATCGCAAACAGTGGCCGGTATAAAGACTTGATTGTCACACCACAGGCGAACATCGACACCATTTCTGAGTCTTTATATAAGCGTCCAAGGGCAAATAAGCTGGCCAGAAATAAGCTAACGGGAAACAAGGTAATACTGTTACGTATCATCGAGTTAAATAATAAAGTCAGAATAACATTGTTTGATAAGTCGCCTTCAGCCGCTTTAGAGAGCAGGTTACCTAATGTCGTACCACTGATAATCAGTGTTAATACAATAAACACGGCGAACCATGAAAGTAGAATCTCCTTACCAATATAACGATCAATTATTGTTTGTTTTAGCATGACTTCATTTCACTAACTCTGATTCTAGCAGACTGAATTTATTACAAAATCTTGGGTAATCGGATAAATATTTCTCTTTTTGTAACATTTCGATAAAAAAACCGGTTTTTATCTGATAAAATACCCGCTTGAAACTTTCAAAGTACTCATTATCGACTATAAGAGAAACTTACACGACTACTAAAGTACCTCGTATCGCTATAGTTTTAAGTTTAACTATATCTTTTGAGGGTAGTTACGGCATATCCATATAGAAATGCTTCATTATATAAGCAAATGCTTTGTAATAAATAAACTTTAGCTATCCAGAAAAAATGAATCACCGAAAATAGAGCCCCCCCTACTACGCTGATCTTTTCTGGACGATGCTTTTATATCACTACCAACATTAATTTGGAGCAGTAATGGAATTTTCAGTCAAAAGTGGCAGCCCTGAAAAGCAACGCATGTCATGTATTGTTGCAGGCGTATTCGATTCCAGAAAACTCTCGCCTTCAGCACAAATTCTGGATGATGCCAGTGATGGATTAATTTCTAATCTGATCAGACGCGGTGAACTGGAAGGCAAGCTTGGTCAGGATTTATTATTACACAATGTACCCAATACACTATGTGACCGCATTCTATTAATCGGTTGCGGCAAAGAAAAAGAACTGGACGTCAATAACTTCAGAAGCATTAATGCGCAGATGGCCGCCATCTTAGATCAGCGCGGAGCAACCGAAGCATTCTCATGCCTGACGGAGCTGCATGTAAAAAACAGAGAAATCGACTGGAAAATCAGGCAGTCCATTGAAGCCATTGAAGAACAACTTTATCGCTTCGACCGCTTAAAAAGCGACAAACAAAATACCCGCAGACCGCTTAGAAAAGTCGTTTTTAGTGTTAGCAGCCGGCGTGATCTGCCCACCGGAGAGATTGCCGTTCGCCAGGGTAGCGCCATTGTATCGGGTATCAAGCTAAGTAAAGATCTGGCCAACATGCCGGCCAATATTTGCACCCCCGGTTATCTTGCAGAGCAGGCCCGAGCTTTAGGTAAAACCTATCGCAACTTCACAGTTGAGGTACTTGAAGAAGCCGACATGGAAAAACTCAACATGGGTGCTTTGCTTTCCGTTAGCCGTGGCAGCCGTGAGAACGCTAAATTAATCAGCATGCAGTATTCTGGCGCTGCTAATGCGGATGCAAAGCCGGTTGTTTTTGTTGGTAAAGGGGTCACTTTCGACACCGGTGGTATCAGCTTAAAACCCGGTGCGGCAATGGATGAAATGAAGTATGACATGTGCGGCGCAGCCGGCGTGTTTGGAGCGATGAGTGCGATTGCAGAATTACAACTGCCGATAAATGTTGTGGCTGTCGTACCTGCTACCGAGAATATGCCTGATGGCTTAGCCACTAAACCCGGTGATATTGTTACCAGTATGTCGGGAACCACTATTGAGATACTCAATACCGATGCAGAAGGCCGCTTAATACTTTGCGATGCGCTGACCTACTGTGAAAAGTACAATCCAGATGTTGTCATTGATATTGCCACCCTGACCGGTGCCTGTGTGATTGCGCTTGGCGCACACCCTGCCGGATTATTTGGAAATCACAACCCGCTGATCAACGACTTATTAAATGCCGGCAAATACAGTGGCGATCGCTGCTGGCACATGCCGATCTGGCCTGAATATAAAGAGCAACTTAAGAGTAACTTTGCTGATCTTGCCAATATTGGTGGCCGTGAAGCCGGCAGCATTACCGCTGCTGTTTTCCTTTCAACCTTTACTAAAAAATACGAATGGGCTCACCTTGATATTGCCGGTGTTGCATGGAAAGGCGGCGCCAACAAAGGCTCTACCGGACGCCCGGTACCGTTATTAATGCAGTATATTCTGAATCGTATCGCAAATAATGGCGGCAATTAATCGCGTCGACTTTTATATGATAGCGGGCAATGACAATCATGCCCGCCTGTTATTTGCCTGCAAAC
>Ga0224506_10000829_pt1 | contig 24132 bp, 22 predicted proteins | sample SF_Jan12_sed_USG_2_FD_169108 | JGI IMG/M metagenome (GOLD analysis project Ga0224506, IMG submission 169108) | Sediment microbial communities from San Francisco Bay, California, United States - SF_Jan12_sed_USGS_8_1 | ecosystem: Environmental > Aquatic > Marine > Sediment | place: USA... | reverse complement strand
AAGCGTCACCAACTTCGCGAATGATGAGAAGGAGCACAAGAGAAATGAAACGTAGAACACAAGGTTTTACACTAATCGAATTAATGATTGTAGTTGTCATTATCGGTATTTTAATGGCAGTTGCAGGGCCAGCTTATCAAAACTATGTAGCCCGAGCAGCAGTAACAGATGCAATGGCACTAACCGCCAATGCCAAGCTACGTATGACGGAGTTCTATAATTTGAATGGTAGCTGGGCGGGTACCAATGGTGCGTTGAACCTAGGGGCTGACGATGGAACAGGTATTACAAGTAACAATGTGAGCGCTGTGCAAATTACCAATGGCGCACTCCAGATAACATTTGCAGGCACAGCCCCAGCAGTCCTTCAGGGTCAGACTATTACTCTAACTGGTAATGTTCAGAATGGAGTAATTAACTGGGCTTGTACTAGTGCCTTAGCAACCGATCTATTGCCATCAGGATGCACCGCTCCGTAGACTTATATGTTTTTTAAAAATAAAAAAGCGGCTTCAGAGCCGCTTTTTTATTGTTGGCACGCTTATCGCTTTGTAACAAATGTAGGTAGCACTTGTGCCTAGCACAGGTTGGAGTCGGTTGTAGTATCTTAGGAAGGAATGCTGCATGTAGTCCGAACAGTTACCGATCACCCCGTCCTTCCCTCCCCACATTTACTGCCCCTCCCGATTTTCGAGAGGGGTTTTTTTATTCAGCTTGTTAAAATAATTGTCGTAACACAATCTGTAGTATTAGGTAATACTGTACGGGCCATAGCGAATAATCTTTGTTTAAGGCATGTTCTGTATTAGTAATAGTTTTTTTGGGATAAAAGTCATATGGGTGTTCCAGGACTAAGCGGACTGACTAAGCGCATTATTGATGCGGGTTTGCTGTCGCCGGTTGAATTGAAACGGGCGCAGTCGGTAGCCAAACAACAAGACGAAACGCTAGTGCAGTTTTTAATAAACCATGTGCCAGTTGATAGTCTTGCTTTGGCACATACCTTATCTGATGAGTTTGGCATTCCTTTGCTTGATCTCAATGCCGTTGATTTAAACAGTGATATCGTCGATTTGGTTGATGATCGTTTGATTGAAGAATTTCATGCATTACCTTTGTGGAAGCGCGGCAAACGATTATTTGTTGCCATATCCGATCCTGCAAATTTACAAGCCCTGGATCAATTTCAGTTTAACACCGGTTTAAACGCTGAACCTATCTTAGTTGATGCGCAACAATTAAAGCTGGCTATTAGTGAAGTGCTGGATAGTCAGGATCGTGCGTTGACACAATTGATGAGTTTAGATTTAGATGATTTGGAATTCGCCGGGCTTGACGATGAACCAAAGCAACTCGCCACGCCGAGTGAAGCTGAAATCGATGATGCACCTTTGGTTCGATTTGTAAATAAGGTGTTAGTCGATGCCATTCATGTGGGGGCATCGGATATTCATTTCGAGCCTTATGAAGGCGCATACCGGATTCGATTTCGTATTGATGGTGTATTGGAGGAACGTTCCTCACCGCCAGTAAATCTCGCCATGCGCTTGGCTTCGAGAATAAAAGTCATGGCGCGTTTGGATATTTCCGAACGACGTTTGCCACAAGACGGGCGCATAAAACTACGAATATCGCGCAATCGTTCTATTGATTTTCGTGTGAGTACTTGTCCGACTTTATACGGTGAAAAAATTGTTTTGCGGATTTTAGATAGTGGTGGTTTGACGCTTGGTGTCGATGTTTTGGGATTTATGGAAGCGCAGAAGAAATTATTTTTAGACGCCATACACAAACCACACGGCATGGTACTGGTCACGGGGCCCACAGGTAGCGGTAAAACGGTAACGCTATACAACGCCCTCAATTTGCTCAATACCAACGATAGAAATATTTCCAGCGTGGAGGATCCTGCCGAAATTTATATGCCAGGGATAAACCAAGTCAATGTGAATCCGAAAATAAAATTAAGTTTTGCCTCAGCTTTGCGTTCGTTTTTGCGTCAGGACCCCGATATCATCATGGTTGGTGAAATTCGGGATACGGAAACCGCCGAGATTGCAATTAAAGCTTCGCAAACCGGCCATATGGTGTTGTCCACTTTGCATACCAATGATGCGCCACAATCTTTAAGTCGTTTATTAAATATGGGCGTAGAGGCATATAACATTGCATCGGCGGTGAAGTTAATTGTTGCTCAACGTTTGGTGCGGCGTTTGTGTAATCATTGCAAGCAAGTCATCGAGCTTGATGAAAACATTATGTTGGCGGAAGGTTTTGTTGCCGGCGATATTGGTCAATTTAATTTATACACGGCTGTTGGTTGTGAGCATTGTTATCACGGTTATCGCGGACGTGAAGGGATTTTTCAAGTGATGCCGGTTTCTGAAGCTATGCAGCAAATTATTTTAAGTGGTGGTCATGCGCAAGCATTGGCCGCTCAAGCAGAAGCCGAGGGCGTTATGGATTTGCGCACGGCGGGTTTGGAAAAAGTCAAAGCCGGTATTACCAGTCTTGATGAAATTAATCGAGTAACCATGGATTAGGAAAGAATGGCAGTAAAGAATCGACAATATACATTTAACTGGGAAGGTAGTGATCGTAAAGGTAATCGTATTAAAGGTGAAATGCCCGGTATGAGTATCGCGCTGGTGCGGGCGGAATTACGCCGTCAAGGCATTACGCCAATAAAAGTGAATAAAAAAGCGGCGGCCTTATTCAGTGCAAGAAAGAAAAAAATAAAGTCGCGAGACATTGCGATTTTCAGTCGTCAGTTAGCTACGATGGTTGCGGCCGGTGTGCCGTTAGTGCAGGCCTTCGATATTATTGCCAAAGGTGGTGAGAATGCCAGTATGCAGGAGCTGGTGTTGGCGGTAAAAGCCGATGTGGAAAGTGGTTCATCTTTGGCTAATGCCATGCGTCGCCATCCTAGTCAATTTGATGAATTATTTTGTAGCTTGGTGAATGCGGGTGAGCAAGCAGGTATTCTCGATACTTTGCTAGATAAAGTGGCAGTGTATAAAGAAAAAACTGAAATGATTAAAAGCAAGTTGCGTCGCGCTATGGTCTACCCCATCGCGGTTATTGCTATCGGTATTCTAGTGACAGTCATTCTTTTAATCAAAGTGGTTCCTGAATTTCAAAAACTGTTTGCAAATTTTGGTAATGATTTACCAGTAGCAACCAAAATGGTCATTAGTATGTCTGAGTTTGTACAGGAGTGGTGGTTATTAAGTTTTATTGTTGTAGCAGGTTTGAGTTTTTCGTTTACTCGAGCGCGTAAAACGTCTGATGTTTTTAATGATCGCTTCGACCAGGTGATTTTAACCTTGCCTTTGTTTGGTGGTTTGCTGCGTAAAGGTGTAATTGCGCGATATTCACGAACCTTGGCTACGATGTTTTCCGCTGGTGTGCCTTTGGTTGAAGCCTTAGAGTCGGTGGCGGGCGCGGCGGGCAATCGGGTTTATGCCCGTGCAATAATGAGAATGCGCGATGGAGTAGCAACCGGTCAGCAATTACAAATGACTATGCATCAAAGTAAATTGTTTCCGAACATGGCGGTGCAAATGGTAGCGATTGGTGAAGAGTCCGGTTCGTTGGATGTGATGTTATCCAAGGTTGCCGATTTTTATGAACGTGAGGTGGATGAAGGTGTTGATAGTTTAAGTAAACTTATGGAACCACTGATCATGGTAATTCTAGGAGGCTTAGTCGGAGGTTTGGTCATTGCGATGTACATGCCGATTTTTAATATGGGCAAAGTAATGTAAACAAAGCTATGACGGAAATTTTCTACCTACTGGAGCAACAGCCTGCAATATTTATTTCAACGATTTTTATTCTTGGTTTGTTGATTGGCAGTTTTTTAAATGTTGTGATTCATCGTTTACCGACCATGATGAATACCGAATGGCGAGAACAATGCCATAGTTATTTAGCGCTTGAGCAAAGCAAAGACACACAAGCAACGCCTTATAATCTAATCACACCAGCATCTCATTGCCCGAGCTGTGAAACACCAATTAAACCCTGGCAAAATATTCCAATTATTAGTTATTTATTGCTCAGAGGAAAATGCAAACATTGTGGTTCTGCAATATCCATACGCTATCCATTAATTGAATTATTAAGTGCACTGCTGTCTGCAGCCGTCGCTTATCAATTTGGATGGAGTGAACAAACAGTCGCAGCTTTAATATTAACCTGGGCATTGATTGCGCTAAGTATGATCGATATCGATCACCAGTTGCTTCCCGATCAAATTTCGTTGCCTGTATTATGGCTAGGTTTATTGATTAGTTTGAACTATGTGTTTGTCGGTCCGGAGCAAAGCATTGCTGGTGCCGCTGCTGGTTATTTATTTCTCTGGTTGGTTTATCACGGCTTCCGTTTGATCACAGGCAAGGAAGGCATGGGTTACGGTGACTTCAAATTACTGGCACTACTTGGTGCATGGTTTGGTTGGCAACAATTACCACTAATTATTCTGGTTTCTTCGCTAGCCGGTGCTATTATAGGTGTTTCGCTTATTGTATTTGCAAAACATCACAAGGATAAACCCATTCCCTTTGGTCCTTATTTGGCCATTGCCGGCTGGATTTCAATGATGTGGGGTAATCTTATTATCGCAAGCTATATGGGTTGGTTATTGTACTAAGGGAGATTGGTTGTGTTGGTTGTCGGTTTAACCGGAGGAATTGGTTGCGGTAAGTCCGCAGTTGCCAGTCGTTTCGAAGCCCTAGGGGTGCCGGTGATTGATGCAGATCAAATTGCTCGTGAACTTGCGCAACCCGGTCAGGCCGCTTTCGAGCGCATTATCGATGTTTTTGGTGATGACATACTTAATGAAAATGGCGAAATTAATCGTGCCCAGTTACGCCAAATAGTTTTTAATAATCCTCAAGCCAAAGAAAAACTGGAAGCTATCTTGCACCCTTTAGTGCGGGAAGAAATGCAAAACCAAGTCGAGGCTATAGAAGCCGCTTATTGTATTTTGATGATTCCACTTTTAATGGAAACCGGACAAAACCAAATGGTTGATAGGATTTTGGTTGTCGATTGCGATGAGGCGCTACAGATAGAACGAACGATAAACCGTGATGGTGTGAGCGAAGAGGATGTGCGCGCAATTATTAATTCTCAAATTTCTCGAGAAGAACGATTGAGCCGCGCAAATGAAGTCATCGAAAATTTGGGGGATTTAGTTCAACTTTATACCAAAGTTGATGCCCTAGACGGTCGATATAGGGACATAGTCAGTACCGCCAAACAAGTTAAAACCATGATGAATTCCAATAATAATTCTGCGAAAAAATGGCCTGCCAATGGTAACAGTGGTAATGCGCAGGTAAATACAACGGCTGCGCCATGGTTACAAGATCAAGCCACGACATTGGAGTTAGTAAGTTCCAATGCAGAACCGACCGAGTTAATTTACGAATTACCCTTAAATGAACGTCTACGCACTTTATTACGCTTAGAAGGACTGTTTATTGAGATTCAGCATCACCTTAGTGGTGATAGTGTTTGGTCGAGTCGTTCAGCTATTAAGGTTTTAATCGCCATCCTCAATACCTTAAACCGTCCTGACATAAAAACTGATTTTATTCGAGAAATGGATCGTTTGTACAACACCTTGGAAAAATTTGCCAAAGTTACTGGCGTTGACACTGATAGGCTCAACAAAGTGCAAGCCGAATTAAAAGGTACTATTCAGCATTTACGCGCAATGAATGGTCAATTTGGTCAACAATTACGACAAAATGAATTAGTAGCGGCAATCAAGCAACGTGAAACTATTCCCGGCGGCCCCTCCACTTTTGATATTCCTGTTTATGGTTATTGGCTAAATCAAAGCATAGAGCGGCGTCGCGCGGATTTACGTGCCTGGCTTAGTGAATTTGAATTATTGGAGCAATCGGTTAAATTGGTATTACGAATTGTGCGTGAAAGCGCGGTTCCGCGCAAAGAAGAAGCTGTTAATGGCACTTTCCAACTAATTCTCGACAACACGGTTTCTTACCAAATGATTCGTGTGGTTTTGCCCTTAAGTTCACCTTATGCTGCAGAAATATCTGGCGGTAGACATCGCTTTGGGATACGCTTTGTGGAACTGCAAGAGGCGGAAAAACGTCCGCTGCAAACCAAAGATGATGTGAATTTTTATTTATCCTGTTGTGCCATATGACATTAAAAGTTAATTGCCCTCAATGTGATCGATTGGTTGCATGGTCTGAAGACTCTAAATTTCGCCCTTTTTGTAGTGAGCGCTGCCGCTTAATTGATTTAGGCGCATGGGCGAGTGAAGAATATAGTGTGCCGGTAGCCGAGTCGGATTTGTCACTAGAAATGGAATTAGAAGCCTCATATTCCAGCGAAAATTGATTTCAAGCTCGAAAATAAACATAAAACTCAGATAACATCGTGGCTTTTTGGTTTGGCTTTTACTGCCTCAACCCGTTTTCCATATAGGTGTACCGCGATCACCGCACCAAAAATCCCTCCAAGAAGAAAAGCGATAATAACTGCTTCGCCGATTGCGTAGAGTATATTCATAATTTTTTCCCGTGGTTGAGTGGAATCAATCGCCTTGTTAGGGTTTTTGCAGTTAATATGCCACTGCGGGGAATGTGTTTAAATTTAATAATTTATGGCGCTTATTCAAAGCCTTATAGTGAAAATAAGGTTACAGCGAGAAAACAGCTGCCTGCGGTTTTTGTATGCTTGATTTGAGTTTGCAATTAGACAGTAAATTCAATTAATGAACATACTAAGCACCAGTACTCATGTGGATTCTCTATGTCTGTTGTAAGTCCTTGTATTTTTTCTTTCCAGCAAAAGATATCAACACCCTAGAGCGTTTATTTTTTGACGTATGGCTAGTGCTAATTATTTAATATATCAAGATAAGCTTTTACGCCTTGTTCTACTGTATGGAAGTCTTTTTCATAGCCTGCCGCTCGTAAGGCGCTTATATCGGCCTGAGTGAAGCTTTGGTAGCGGCCGCGCAGATGATCGGGAAAAGCAATATACTCAATACTGCCTTGTTTATGCCACTGTATGACGGCATTTGCTACATCATTAAAACTTTGGCTTCGCCCGGTGCCGCAATTGAAAATACCTGAGACATGGGGATTGTCTAGTAACCATAAGTTCACATCCACAACATCGGCCACATAAATAAAGTCCCGTCGTTGCTCGCCATCGGCGTATCCATCACAGCCGGCAAAAAGTCGCAAATTAGAACCGTCTTTTATTTGATTATTAAAGTGATACGCGACACTGGACATGGTGTTCTTGTGTTGTTCCCTGGGCCCGTAAACATTGAAATATCGCAGACCAACGACTTGAGATTTTAGTTGATTGCCAAAGCGGCGCACGTATTGATCAAATTGAAATTTCGAGTAGCCATAAACATTTAGCGGGTTTTCGTGCTCCAGCGATTCCTTAAAGGTATCACTACCACCGTAGACTGCTGCCGAAGAGGCGTATAGATATGGTATTTGTTGTTCTTGACAATAATGAAACAGGATTTTTGAATATTCGTAATTGATATTCATCATGAATTTACCGTCCCACTCGGTCGTTTCCGAGCAAGCACCTTGATGAAATATGGCTTCAATCGGGGCGGCAAAGCGTTGTTGCGAGCGAATGGCGTTTAAAAAATCATCTTTATCCATGTAGTCAGCGATTTGGCAATCAACAATGTTTTTAAACTTGGTGCCATCACTCAAGTCGTCTACTACCAATATGTCGCTACGGCCGATACGATTTAAGCCCGCTACAATATTGCTACCGATAAATCCTGCGCCGCCGGTTACTACAATCACGCTTATACTCCTGGTCATATTAATGCATGGAATAGCTTACCATGTTATCATAGCTTGTATTATTGTCCTGTTTGTATATTCCATGTTAACTCGCTTTCTGAGCCTCCAATTTCCCCAACAACGCCTGCAGCGCATCGCTATACTCTTTGGTTTGGCCTTGATTCCGTTTGCATTAGCGCGTATGGCCTTAGTTGTGGTCTACTGGGATGATTTCGCGAGTCTGCCTGCCACTGAAATTATTCTCGCTAGTATTTATGGCCTGCGTTTTGATCTTGCCGTACTTATGAAGTTTTTTGGAATTCCTTTGCTCGCCAGTTTAATTCCGGCGGCGTGGGCTTATCGGCTCGGCTGGCAAAAATTTTGTTTTGCGTTGTGCTATGTTTTTTTAATTGTGTTGGTGTTCGCCTTAGTTGCTGATTTAATTTATTTTGGTTTTGTGCATCGTCATGTGGGCGCAGAAATCGTTCTATTTTCTGGCAACAAGCCACTAATGATAGAAATGTTGTTCTATGAGCACGGAGTGACCATTCTATTTTTCACAATCGCGGCGTCGAGTTTTATTTGGCTAGCGTTGCGAGCGGTTACCCCGTTACACCCTTATCCAATGACAAGTGCCAAAGCTTATGGTGTGTGGATAGTTATTTTTCTAAGTTTTGTACTGATTGGGCGTGGTGGTTGGCAATTAAAGCCATTGAGTGTTTCCGATGCATTTGAAATAAGCTCTAGTTCTGCTGGATACATTGCGCTAAATGGCGCTTTCGCCATTGCATCAGCAATCAATACACCTAAACCAACAGTTAAAAAATTTATGGCAGATGATAAAGCCGTATCTTTGGTGCAAGCGAATCTCACACAACAAGGCGTGAGTTTTTCCAACCCTGATTATCCACTTATGCGTCGCATTGAACCCGAAGCCAATGCCAGTGCGTTTAAACCGAATGTGGTGGTATTGCTATTGGAAAGTTGGGATGCTATTCATTCTGATTTTTTCCGTACAAATATGGGCTTGGCGCCGCTAGGTTTAATGCCGAATTTTGATGCCTTGGCAAAACAAGGATTGATGTTTACCCGTCATTACGCTGTCGGTCAACGCAGCATGGATGGGTTGGCGGCAACCTTAGCAAGCATTCCAACACTTCCGGCGATGCCTTATATTGGCAAAGGATTGGAACAAAATGCATTGCCGTTTCTCGGAACTTTGGCGAAACAAGTAGGTTATGAAAACATATTAATTCAAAGTAGTGTGCGTGGGTCGTTTCATGTCGATGTTATTTCCAAACGTGCGGGATTTGATGCCTATTATGGTGCGGAAGATATTCCAGATATTAAGGATCATAGTACGAGAAAAAGTAGTTGGGGCGCTTGGGATTATGAAACCCTTAGTTACGCCAATATTTTGTTTAGCCGCGCTCAGCCACCATTTTTAGGATTTGTTTTCACAGCGACAACGCATAATCCTTGGCGTGTGCCGAAAGATGACTGGCATCATTTTCCACCTGAGGATAATACCAAACGATTCTATAATTCTGTGCGTTATGTTGATTGGGCTTTAGGCGAATATATTCAAGCAGCGAAAAACGCAGGTTATTACGACAATACAATATTTGTTATCACTGGAGACCATATAAGTAAGTTCAATCGAACTCAGACCATGGAAGCACGCTACCATGTGCCTTTATTGTTCATTGGTCCGGGAATCAAGCCGGAGTTGAATCATCGTTTAGCCAGTCAGCTAGACATTGTGCCAAGCATAGTGGATTTGGCGAATTGGAATGTTGAGTTTTCAGGCTTTGGTATGAGCCTTTTTAAACCCTTGCCGCAATCACGAAAAATATTTGCCGTGAATGGTAGCTTGGTTGATATTTTGGATAAAGACTCAGGCTTGTCGCATAATCTGAATACGATTGTAAATCGCGTTGGCGGGCTAAGTGCTAATCAGTATTCGGTTCTAGAAACTCAATTGCGTGCGGTTTATCAAACCGCGACAACAACGCTGCTCGGCAATAAAGTTTATCATGCGCCATGAGTACCGAAGAAAAAAAATCCATTGCCTTAATTGAGCTCAGTCGTGGTCACCATGAGTGTTTATACGCGCAGTCTTTGTTTCTTCAACGTTCTGGCTATGAGGTTTTTTTAGTTACCCCGGCGGCAACTAAGAATTTAGTAGAAGCGTTTGATACGATTAAAGATCAGTTTTTTCATCGGCTGGGTAAAAGCCGACTAAAAAATATTTTTCAATTCAGACAGATTATGGCTTGGTTGAAAGAGTATGGTATCGAAGAAATTATAATTAATACCGCGCAAGGTAGTCAATGTCGTGATTTTGTGTGGTGGGCCAAGAAAAAACAATTATATGGCGTTTTGCACGGCGTGCACCGTCTGCAACAAAGTCGTACTCAACAATGGATTTCCAAATATATAAAAAAATATTTTGTGCTAAACGATTATATTCTACACGTGTTACCGGCTGTGGAGGTTCGTCGTTTCCATGTCGCAAGTTTCTATCCGATTTTTTTTCCGCCACAAATTTCCGCCGTCATAGAAAAACCCGATGATGAATTCTGGGTGTGTATTCCTGGGCAGGTGGAATTCAAGCGACGGGATTATGCAACGCTATTGCAGCAGATCGATTCGAATCTGAATCCTAAAATAAAATTTATTCTGCTGGGGCAAGCGTTTCATGCGCATGGCGATGGCGAGCGCTTACAGCAAGGTTTACGAGAAAAAAATTTGCTATCCCGTTTCAAATTTTTCACGGAATACGTTTCTGGTGCAGTGTTTAAGGCCTATGCGGAAAATAGTGACTTGGTGTTGCCACTGATTCATCCGAGTAAAGACTATTTGCAAAACTATTTAAGTCAACAAATCTCTGGTAGTTTCAATATCGCGTTTGCCTATGCCAAGCCAATGTTATTGGACAAGGTGTTTTCTCAATTTGATGATTTCCGAACGTCGAGCAGATTTTATGAAAAAACAGATTTACAACATCAGTTAAACAACTGTGTACAGCAGGTGGACGAATTAAAACGCCTGTCGCAATCCATTAAAGCTTATGAAAAATTTGGCCTAGACTATCAGGCCCGGCATTATGTTGAGCACCTTTGCTCAGCGACTTAAACCGTTTCACTGTCTAAGATCTTTTTGATCATGTTAGAGGTCGAACAATCGGGCACAAAATCCAGAACAGCAACTTCACCATTATTTTGTTTTACACAATCGTATCCAGCGATTTGTTGTGGCTGATAATCACCACCTTTGACCAGAACATCCGGTTTAACCGCACAAATAAGTTGTTCCGGCGTGTCTTCGTTAAATCCTACCACCCAATCGACACAGGCAAGACCGGCTAACACGGTCATGCGTTGATCGAGTGTGTTGATCGGGCGTTTGGGGCCTTTCAATTTCTGCACTGATGCATCCGTGTTTACCGCAACAATTAAGCGTTTGCCCAAGCGTGCTGCTTGTTCCAAATAACTGATATGGCCTGCATGAATAATGTCAAAACAACCGTTGGTCATAACAATGGACTCGCCATGAGCGCGTGCGTCTTGTACATAAATCAATAACTCTTCTTGAGTTAAGATGCCTCGATTGTGTTGTGTGGTTTCAGATAAAGCTCGACGAAGCTCAGCTGTTTTGACGGTAGCGGTTCCAGATTTGCCTACCACAATACCGGCAGCAAGATTGGCAATTGCCAATGCAGAACTCATGGGCTCGCCACACGCAAGACATAACGCCAGGGTGGAAATAACCGTATCGCCAGCACCGGTGACATCATATACTTCCTGTGCTTGGGTCGGTAAATGTAATGCGGGTTTGCCCGCTCGCAATAAGCTCATGCCGTGTTCGCCACGAGTGACAACAAGTGCTTGTAATTGTTGTTGCAGAATTAACTCTGCGCCTTTACTTTCTATCTCTTTTTCATCGGCGCAGCGACCTACTACAGCCTCAAATTCAGAAAGATTGGGCGTGATTAAGCTAGCTTGGGCGTAAATCGAAAAATCATTGCCCTTGGGGTCGACCAAGACGGGTTTGCCGTGCTGCTGCGCTATTTGAATTATTGCTTGGCTATTTTTCAAGGTACCCTTGCCATAATCAGATAGCACGACAGCTTGACATTCGTTCATATGTCTGTTGATTTGTTTTAAAAAATCCTTATCGTCACATTGATGAAAGCCTTGTTCAAAGTCCAGCCGAATCAACTGCTGATTACGGCTCATGACCCGTAGTTTGGTAACCGTTGGATGAGTATTTACTCGGCTCAAATAGGCTTGGATGCCAGCAATATCGAGTTGCTGTTGAATCAGGTCTGCATGTTCGTCATCACCTGTCATGCCGATTAGAATCGCTTGACCGCCTAGTGCTGCAATATTCAGCGCCACATTGCCAGCACCGCCTAGCCTGTCTTCTTTGTCATGCACGTGGACGACTGGTACTGGTGCTTCGGGCGAAATACGTGAAGTTGCGCCATGCCAGTAACGATCTAACATCAAATCGCCAATCACAAGTACCTTGCCGGTTTCAAATGCTGGAAAATGTAAACTCATTTCTACCCTCGTTTGTTTTGTGTGAAGTTTAACACAAACTATGCCGGGATCACCTCATCTGGAGACTGGGTGAATGACGTGCTAAACTTCGAAAGGTTTGCTCGTCATGTTCCACAATTCCTTGGATGTAACAATTTCCTATTATGCAAATTAGCGCCACCGTTATTACATTAAATGAAGAAAAAAATATTCAAGCCTGTGTGAAAAATTTATTGCAGGTTTGCGACGAGGTATTGGTGCTTGATTCACAAAGTCAGGATCAGACCCAGGCCCTGGCCAGACAAGCGGGTGCTACGGTGGTGGAACAGGCGTATCTAGGTGATGGACCACAAAAAGCGTTTGCAGCGCAACAGGCCAAATTCGATTGGGTATTAAGCATTGATGCAGATGAACGCCTTGATGAGGAGCTAATTCAGAGCATTAATGAATTTAAAAATAGCCAGCCGAAACATAGTCATTATGCTATTAATCGCAAAACCTATATAGGCGATGAATGGGCCAAGGTTTGGTATCCCGATTATGTTATTCGTTTGTATGACAAACAGCGGGCAGCTTACCAAGCGATTAAAGGTCACTCCGAGGTTCAAGGTGAATCCTTGGGGCGTGTGAAAGGACATATTTTGCATTTTTCCTATGAAAGTTATTTGGACATGATAAAAAGAATTCCGAAATTTAGTGGTCGTGGTGCGGAAATGTTAATAGATAAGAACAAATCCATTGGATATTTCTCGCCCATGACTCATGGTATGAGCGCCTTTTTTAGAAAATATATTGCGAAAAAAGGTTTTCTACATGGCAGTATGGGTTTGACAGTGTCAGTGATCACTGCATTTGGTACGTTCATGAAATACGCCATGGCCCGACAGGCTCAGCAAAAAAAGCAATCATGAATATCTGTCACGTGAACCTTGCTAAAGGATTTCGTGGCGGCGAGCGACAAACCTTGTTATTGATTGCCGCGCTTGCTGAAATGGGATTCAAGCAACGTTTGATATGTCGGGCCGGTGAAGCGCTAGAAAAAGCAGCTCGGAAGATTTCTAGGCTCAACATCATTCCGATACGAAAACCATTTTCTTTGCGCATTCACAAAGTGAAACCGGCAGATTTAATACATGTGCACGAAGGTCGATCTGGGCATTTCGCGATGCTTGCGAAGCAACTGACGGGTATTCCTTATGTGATTACACGGCGCATTCCGAATCGACCAAAAATGAATTTAATAACGCGGCAAACCTATGCGGGTTCAAGTATGGTGATTGTATTGTCAAATGCAATCAAGCAGACCATGGCGAGTTATGATGCCAAGTTACGTCTCGAAGTTATTCCATCCATGTTGGCCAACCTATCACGCGATCAAATAATGATTGATCAACTAAAAACAAAGTATCACAATCGATTCGTTATTGGACACATTGGTGCTTTGGTTCAGCATCATAAAGGGCAGCAATTTATTATTGAAGCCGCGAAACAGCTCGCATTATCACATCCCGAATTGATTTTTTTGCTAATTGGTTCAGGTAAAGATGAAGCGGCTCTCAAACAACAAGCAGTTGATTGCAACAACATAGAATTTGTTGGACAGGTGGAAAATATCGCTGACTATTTGGGTCTTTTCAATTGTTTTGTGTTTCCTTCGCTAGAAGAAGGTTTGGGTTCAATACTGCTTGATGCAATGCAATTTGAAGTGCCGATTATCGCTTCGGAAGTTGATGGTATTCCTGATATTATTCTGCCTGATGAAACAGGCCTGTTGATTCCTCCAGCAAATGCAGAAGTTTTAGCAGAAAAAATTAAATATATTTACCAGCATCCAGAGCAAGCAAAGTTGCTGACAAAAAAAGCCAAAATATTCGTAGAGCAATTTGAAGCGTCAGTGATTGCCGCTCGAGTTGCAAAAGTCTATGTACAGGCCTTGAAAGCGTAGGTGTTTGGCGACAGCGTTGTTGAAAAACGTTAACTTAGAAAAAATATTGCCAAAAATGTAAATCAAACCTTCTGATTAATAAGCATTAAGATATTTGTCGTCATGTATAGACAGTTGAAGCCTGCATAAGGTGTTGACTAAAATGAACTGATGTCGGCCTCATTAATTTAAAAAAATAATTTATATCGGAGGGATTTGAGATGAAAACGAATTTTGGTACAAAAATATTTTTTATCATGATGATTGCAAGTTTAGGTGCTTGCTCGGCGAAGAAAAACGAAAAAATAGATTTTGGGGAACAACAGCCAGTCGAAAAAACTCAGCCAGAACTCGTCAAGGCAGAGCCCATAGCGATTGAAGTTTTCGAGCCGCAAGTGCAGCCTGTACCAATAGAGGAATCTGTGCCACAACCGCCCGAATTAAGCCATACCATATGGTTCGATACCAACTCCACTATTATTAACTCGCAGCATGAAAAAGCGCTTAGGCTTCATAGTCAATTTTTAACAAACAATCCTCAATTTAAAATCGTATTGCAAGGTCATGCAGACGAGCGTGGTAGTGATGAATTCAATTATAAGCTTGGCTTGCAGCGTTCTTTAGCGATCAAAGCAGCACTGCTCGCCAGAGGCGTCACGGATAATCAAATCTCAGTTGAAAGCTATGGTGAGAAACAGCCCGTAGTGATGCAAAGCGACGAGCGTGCATGGGCGCAAAATCGTCGTGCCGTGTTGCTCTATCCAGGTATAAGCGCTAGTGCTACTAGTGGTAGTGAGCAGATTATATTAACTGAACAATAAAGACTGCGGGGCAAGTTGTATTGCAGCTTGCCCCGGCAGGATTTAGTTTTTGCTTGCGCTTGGTATAAAGTCGATATCGTAGGTTAACAAAGTGCCACGAATCGATTGATCGATATTCATGTAACTATAACAACCGGTTTCGCCAATACTGCATTGACCATTGGATTCCTGGATTGTATTGGTAAGATCATAAGATAATGTAACCGTCACTGAATCCCCGTCTTTTAATTCGAGAGGCGTACTCATTTCGACTGCAACTGCACAACCACCCCAATTGAGAAATTCGTAGGTGTCAGCTGCCATGCCGGCAGCGCGAAATTTTATCGTGTCTACGCCATCAGAATATTTGCACCACTCAATTCGCACATAACGATAAATACCTTCGGTAATTTCTAGGCCTTGTGAATTTAATACGGCGTTGACTTCAACCGTAGGCCGAGAAAAATCGAAAAATGATTCAACAATGCGAGATATACCGGCACCTGATTTAACATCACAGCCGTTTAAGTCGCCGTTGCATTCGGGGTGCACATAAATCATTGAGGTTTTGCCGGTGTTGCCGCCATTGCTATCGATGCTTTCTGACAAATAAACACCGAGCAATTTAATGCCAAAATATTCGGGCGTAGTATTACCACTGGCGGGATTCTGTGACAAGGCGATCGAACTGTCGGCGCTTGATTTTGCTGCTATTGTTGCGGTATTTGCAAATTCTACAGTGGCGGTCGCAGTGCCTTCAGCACAGGCTTGTAGCAATGCAATTGATCCAGAGAATATAAGGGTATATAAACTGCGCATAAAATGTTCCTAAAATGAAATATACATGCACACAGTCGACACCAGCGGAAGTTGCTTGAAGGAAATTAGGTGATGTTATTGCAAAAAAATTTCTAGAGTTAGGCTATTTTTATTCTAACTACGTTCATCACTTCGAATTCCATTCCAGCAACAAGCTCATGATGGGCGTAATAGGTTAGATTGACACGTTGACCCTGTAAGGATTTATATTTTTGCTGTCGTTTATATTTGAAAGGTACATCATAACCATCGAGCATAATGGTATTTACGAAAAATTCGCCATCGGCTCGTTGCACATGAGACTTGACTTTGATCATGTCTAGTTGGTTAAGTTGTTCGTGTTTCTGTAGCAGTTTTTTTGGATCAGAAGGCATAATTTATTCACTTATAACAGGTTTGGCTAATTTCGATTAATTAATAGTTGCAAGCACGGTTTCAGGCTTGATTTGTTTAAGGCAATTGTAATGCCCCAATGGGCATTCTTTTTTAAAACAGGGGCTGCATTCTAATTGCAAACTAATCATTTGCGCATTGTCATTGAGTGGCGGTGTGTAGTGAATATCCGAAGAACCAAAAATCGCACTTACCTGCACCCCGAGAGCAGCCGAAATATGCATTAATCCAGAGTCATTACACAGCACATGCTGACAACAGGCGAGTAAATCGATGGCCTGGTCCAATTGTGTTCGGCCCGCGAGATTAATGCTGCCCTGACCGATGCTTTCGCAGATAGCATTTGTTGTTGGGTTGTCTTTTTCTGATCCAAATAACCAGACTTGCCACCCTTTTTTAATCATGGCGTTGCCAACGTCAGCAAAATATTCAACGGGCCAGCGTTTGGCTGGGCCGTATTCGGCGCCGGGACAAATTCCAAGTATTTTTTTATCCCGACTTAAACCCATTGCTTGCATTGCAATTTGTTGTTGTTGTGCACTAGATAATAATTTTGGTTTTAGAAAATTGTCTGGAATACTCGCATCAGGATCCAGACCGAGGGCAAGATAGCGTTGTACCATCATTGGCAAACGTTTTTTGTCGAGAATGCGCATGTCATTGAGCAAAGCGTAACGCATTTCGCCTTTAAAACCCGTACGTTTCTTTATTTTTGCGCCAAAAGGAACGAGTGCAGACTTCCACGTGATCGGCAAAGTGATAGCCCAATCGTATTGCCGATCGCGTAAGGATTGACCTAAACGAATACGCTGCAAAGGTTTGAAAACACCATGGGCAAATGGAAGCTCAATGGCTTCTTGAATTTCAGGCATACGCGCAAGTAATGGTTTTGACCATGCTGGTGCAATGACATCAATAGTAGCTTTTGGGTGAATTTGCTTGAGTAAACGAAAAAGGGACTGGGCCATGACCATGTCCCCTATCCACGCAGGCCCGACAATTAAAATATTTCGCATCATCGGCCCGCGTTAAATGTTATTCCGCAAGTGAATAGTGAGCACCACAATAAGGGCATTTGGCTTCGCCCTTTTCTTCAATTGGTAAAAAAACTTTCGGATGTGAATTCCATAAACTCATATTCGGTAATGGGCAGTGTAGTGGTAAATCACTGCGATTAATCGTATATTGATTTTCCGCATTTGCCGGCATGGGTTTGCTGGTATCAACTGTAGCCATGATTAAATTCCCTTAAAAAAGCGTTAAACGTAATGTAGCCATTCGTCGTGACGTCCAAGTCGACCATGAACCAGGTCGAAATACATGGATTGTAATTTTTCAGTAATCGGTCCACGATGCCCTTCACCGATTTGTCGGTTATCCAATTCACGAATAGGCGCGACTTCAGCAGCTGAACCGGTAAAGAATGCTTCATCGGCAACATAGACTTCATCGCGGGTAATGCGTTTTTCCCGCACTTCCAAACCTTCTTCACGCGCAAGCGTAATTATCGTGTCACGAGTAATGCCTTCTAATGCTGACGTAAGTTCGGGTGTATAAAGCACACCGTTTCGCACCATAAAAAAGTTCTCTCCACTACCTTCTGCAACAAATCCATCAACATCTAGCAATAATGCTTCATCATAACCATCATTCATGGCCTCTTGTAGCGCCAACATGGAATTAATGTATTGGCCATTGGCTTTGGCACGACACATAGAAATATTGACATGATGGCGGGTATAACTTGAGGTTTTAATGCGTATGCCCTGTTCCAAGGCGTCTTTGCCTAAATAGGTGCCCCAGTCCCAAGCAGCAATCATGACATGGGTCTGTAGGTTGTCTGCGCGTAAGCCCATGCCTTCGGAACCGTAAAAACACATTGGACGCAAATATGCGTTCTGCAAATTGTTTTGCTTGACCGCATCAAGACAGGCTTGATTGATTTGATCTTTGCTAAACGGGATTTTCATACCGAGAATATGCGCTGAGCCAAACAAACGATCAGTATGTTCTTTTAAACGAAAAATAGCGCTGCCGTTAGTGGCTTTATAGGCTCGTTCACCTTCAAATACGCCAGCACCGTAATGCAAAGTATGAGTGAGTACATGGATTTTCGCTTCTCGCCAAGGGACAAATTCCCCATCCAACCAAATGACGCCATCACGATCAGCCATAGACATCGGTGCTGCTCCTTACTTTATTAAACCTATGATTTTTCAGACCATTATGGATTGCCAGAGGCGACATACCAAAGCTCTAAATTCGTCAAATTCGCCGCTGAAGCTGATTGCAGCTTGATTCTGCAAACTTAGCTCATGGGCTTTTGCGCGGTAAGCGAGATAGGCCTGAAGCAGAATTTTAGCATCATCTGCGTTAAGAAGCTTGAGTTTTGTTAATGTTTCCAGTTGGCGTAAATTATCAGTCCAATCAGTGAGTTCAGGGTGTTGATGAGCCCAGGCAAGGACTAAATATTGGGTCATAAACTCAATATCCGTAATACCGCCGCGACCTTGTTTTAAATCAAATTGATCGTCTTTATCTTTACTTAATTCATTGCGCATACGTTCACGCATGCCTGCCACTTCCTGGCGTAGCACGGTTTCATCGCGTTTTTGGCAAAGTATATTTTTGCGAATATCATTAAAACGCTGGGCGATATGTACACTACCGGCAACGGGGCGTGCGCGAACTATGGCCTGATGTTCCCACACCCAAGCTTTTTCCCGTTGGTATTTTTCAAATGCCTCGATATTACTCACTAGTAAACCCGATCCTCCACTCGGGCGAAGTCGTGTATCGACTTCATATAACACGCCTGCGCTGGTTGGAGTATTCAAGAAATGGATAAGTCGTTGAGCTAGACGCGCAAAGAACTGAGCATTGTCTAATGATTTTTTACCATCCGTTATCTGTTGCTGGCCTTGGCTGTCGTGTAAAAATACGACATCTAAATCGGAGCCAAATCCAAGTTCAAGTCCACCCAACTTGCCGTAAGCAATGACACAAAATCCTGCTTCGCAAGTTCTATCATTGAGATGATATTTGGCTTTACCGTGGCGGGATGCCATTTGCGCTTGTACTAAGCTTAATGATTTTTCAATGACGGTTTCTGCGATAAAACTTAATTGATCACTGACCCGTTCCACCGGCAATGCGCCACTGAGTTGACTAGCGGCTGCGCGTAAAGCATTGGCTAATTTGAACTGGCGCAAGTTGTCCATTTGTACTTCAGTATCATCCCAATTGAGATGCTGTAATTTGTGATCAAGTTCTTGTTCCAAATCCATGCGATTGGGTGGTTGATAGAGCTGACGTGGATCGAGTAGCTCATCTAGTAACAAGGGGTGGCGCTGCAGTTGTTCGCTTATCCAGGCGCTTTTGCCACAGAGGCGAACGAGTTGAGACAAGACCATAGGATGTTCAATTAACATGGTCAAATATACCGTGCGCCGTGCCAGCTTCTCGATGATATTAATGATGCGTAAAAAACTAAGATCCGCATGTGCCTGATGACTAGCGGCGCCGAGTAACATGGGGATGAGTTGGTCTAATCGGTTGCGACCATTGCGGCTTATTGCGCGAAAACTCGCACTTTTTTTCAATGTGCTAAGAGCGAGTAACACATCTTTGGCATGTTTGAAACCTTGTAGGCTAAGCACCTCTAATGCTTCATCATCGGTAAGTTTATCCTGCCAGAGCAGGTTAAAGCTGGTGACAATCGGATTTTCATTGTCATTTTTGTCGAGTTGTGGCGCTGAAAAAACCTGGTGAAAATGATTACGCACGTTTTGCCGGTGTTCATTGAGTTGTGCGATAAATTCATCCCAAAGCGCAAATCCCATGGAATAGGCTAAACGCTGTTGCACCAAGTCTTGCTGTGGCAAATCATGGGTTTGTTTATCAAGATAAGCCTGGATGTGGTTTTCACTGCGGCGCAAAAACGTATATGCGTCAAGCAATTCGTTGACGACATAATCGGGTAATATTTTCATTTTTGCCAAAGCCGGTAACACTTTCATTAAACGACGGTCTTGCAATTGTGGTTCACGACCGCCACGGATTAATTGAAAGGCCTGGGTAATAAATTCAATTTCACGAATACCACCGGGGCCAAGTTTTATATTGTTGGCCATGCCTTTTTTTATCACTTCCTGTTCGACCATGGCTTTCATATCTCGCAAACTTTCATAAGCGCTGAAGTCAAGATAGCGGCGGTAAACAAAAGGATGTAAACGCTCCATTAGCTCATCGCCATCGACTGGATGTCCGGCGATGATGCGTGCCTTTACCATAGCGTAGCGTTCCCATTCGCGTCCATGGCGTTCGTAATACGCTTCCATGGCATCAAAACTTAAGGCCATTTGCCCACTATTACCAAACGGTCTTAAACGTGCGTCAACACGAAAAACGAAGCCATCAGCGGTATTATCGCCGAGTAGTGAAATGAGTAGACGTGCCCACCGGGCAAAATATTCGCTATGGCTTTCAGAGCGCCGCCCACCTTGAGTTTGACCATTGCGGGCAAAACAAAAAATCAAATCAATATCTGAGGAAAAGTTTAATTCCCAAGCACCAAGCTTGCCCATGCCAATTACGATCAAATCAAGCGTGCGGCCCGATTCGCTTTGTGCGATCCCATAGTCGGCTTGCAGTTGTTGTTGAGCATAATGGCTGGCGTGTTGGGTGCAGGCTTCGGCGAGCCAAGACAATTCATTCAAACTTTCGCTAAGCTCTGCTTGTTGGTTTAAATCACGCCAGGCAATACGAATCATGGCTAAATGTCGGGCTTGCCTTAGTTGTTGTTGAAAGCTTTTGAAATCGCTTTGGCAATCGAGTTGTTCGCTTAAGTAGTGCTGGTAATCATCGAGGTTCCAGGGCCGGTGAAAACTATTATCTGCCAACGCTGCCAGTAAGCGATCAGTTGAGCGTAAAAAATATTGCGCAATAAATTCACTGCCAATAACAGCGTTGATCGCTTCTGAGGTTTCAAGTTTGGAACCAGACAAGGATAATTTTTCCTGGAATTGATCTAGCCATTGCTGCAAAACAACACTGGGGGTAAGTTTTGGGATGCTCATTGAGTCTCCATTTTGAAGATGATAAATAACCTTGACCTAAGTGACCCAGGAATTCAAGTGGAATCCATCCAGGTCGATATATATGGCACTTTTCCGGGTCCGGGCTATAGGGTTAAGTTTATGGAATTAATCGATTATTTACGTTTAATGGTGCAACATGATGCATCCGATCTTTACATGACCACGGGTGCACCTGCGAGCGTGAAAATATATGGGAGTTTGAAACGGCTAGAAGCCAATCCCATGCCACCTGACAGAGTTACACAGATTGCTAATAGTCTGATGGATGCTGATCAACGGGTTGAGTTTGAAAAAAACCCCGAAATGAACTTGGCCATTTCACAAAGTGGTGTGGGTCGTTTTCGGGTGAATATATTTCGTCAGCGTGGTCAGATTAGTATGGTCGTACGAAATATAAAAACGCAAATTCCCAATGCAGATGAACTGGCGCTTCCCGATATCTTAAAAAAATTAATTATGCAGCAACGCGGCTTGGTGTTGTTTGTCGGCGGTACGGGTTCGGGAAAATCAACCACACTTGCTGCGCTATTGGATTATCGGAATTCCAACTCTGCGGGTCATATTATTACCATTGAAGACCCAATAGAATTCGTGCATCAACATAAAAAATCCATCGTCAATCAGCGTGAAGTCGGTATTGACACCAATAGTTTTGAAGAAGCTCTGAAAAATACATTACGCCAAGCGCCGGATGTAATCTTGATTGGCGAGATTCGCGATCGCCAAACCATGGAGCATGCATTAGCGTTTGCCGAAACCGGTCATTTATGCGTTTCCACTCTGCACGCCAATAATGCGAATCAGGCCTTTGATCGAATTGTAAATTTTTTCCCTGAAGATCGCCGCCAACAATTGCTAATGGACTTATCGTTGAATACAAGAGGCATTGTGTCGCAACGTTTGATTCCAAGTATTGACAATAAACGTGCTTTGGCGGTGGAGGTGTTGCTGGGTAGTCCTTTAATTTCAGATTTGATTTTGCGTGGACAATTTCATGATATTAAAGAAGCCATGGAAAAATCAGAAAACTTAGGAATGCAGACCTTTGATATGGCCTTGTACAAACTGTTTAAAACCGGCCAAATTAGCGTGGAAAATGCTTTAAAACATGCAGACTCACCCAATAATTTGCGTTTGAAAATCAATCTGGAGCAAAGCACTAGTGGTAGCGTGGGTGGTTTATCCCTGTCTAATCATAATGCCGAAGAGAATAAAAAATCGGGTGATCAATCACTCTGATTTTTGTGCGATGAGCCAGGCAATATTGCGTTGACCCTGGCTTAAGTCGCCCAGCAAGCCTTCTTCACGGTAGACTCGGCATTGCAAGGAATCAAATAAGCGAAGTAATTCACCCGGCGCTAGACGAAATTGCAAGTTACGCGGTCCCGCATATTCGTCGGTAACCTCTTGAGTGAAGGTTTGATAAAAAAGCAATCCCTTGGGTTTCAACGCATTGATAATCAACGGTACCAGTTCCCGTTGCAAATAATGACTAATGACAATCACATCGAATAACGCTGTTGGCCAATTACTAGGTTCGCTAAGATCGACAACGCTGCCTTTAATATTTAAATGATTCTCTTTTGCAAATTGATTTAATTTTTGCATGGCTAGATCGGAAATATCCCATGCCGCTACTTCATAACCTAAGCGAGCGAGAAAAATCGCGTTGCCTCCTAAACCTGCAGCAAGATCCAAAGCTTTAGCCTCAGTATTTTTTAATAAATGTTTAAATTCAAGTAAAAGATGACAAGCTTGAGGCATTTGCTCTGCTTTTTGGTAAATTGCATTCCACTTATTCTTGCTTGCTTCGTCCATTTTTAACGTCGCCAAAACGCAGGAGTAAATAAAACCAATAAGGTAAATAATTCAAGTCGACCGAGTAGCATGGCAAAACATAAAACCCATTTGGCCATATTATTTATTTCGCCGTAATAAGAACCCACTTCACCTAATCCTGGACCGAGATTATTCATGCAAGCCGCTACCGCGGAAAATGCAGTTACCAGATCTAAGCCTGAGGCCGCAAGCAATAAGGACATGATGGTGGCGCTAGCAACATATAATGAGAAAAATCCCCACACGGATTGCATGACGCGTTCTTCCAGCGGTTTGCCGTGAAGTTTAACCGGTAGTTGTGCACTGGGATGAATCAAGCGTTTAACTTCACGATTGCCTTGTTTGAATAATAATAATAAGCGCACAACTTTCATGCCGCCGCCAGTGGAACCTGCGCATCCGCCAACAAAACTCGACATGATGAGCAGCGCCGGTAAAAATCCTGGCCATAAATAATACTCGGCAGTGGTAAAACCAGTGGTGGTGCCGAGCGATACGGCGTGAAATAGACCATAACGCAATGCTTCTGCGTGAGAGCTATAGGTTTGTGTGAAGTACAAATAAATTATCGTAATCGCACTGACGCTAGCAACGATTTTCATATAGGTTTTGAATTCTTCGTCGTAAAAATAGGAGCGTAAGGAAAAATCCCGCCAAGCTAAAAAGTGTAGCGAAAAATTTACACCAGCAAGCAACATGAAAAGGATTGTGACTGACTCAATCAGCGGGCTATTGAAATATGCAATACTTTGATCGTGGGTAGAAAATCCACCAATAGCAACCGTGGAAAAACTGTGAGTAATGGCATCGAATCCACTCATGCCTGCGGCCCAATACGAGGCTGCGCAAGCACCGGTCAAGCCTAAATAAATATACCAAAGCGCCTTGGCGGTTTCGGTTATACGC
>Ga0224506_10000828_pt1 | contig 24138 bp, 23 predicted proteins | sample SF_Jan12_sed_USG_2_FD_169108 | JGI IMG/M metagenome (GOLD analysis project Ga0224506, IMG submission 169108) | Sediment microbial communities from San Francisco Bay, California, United States - SF_Jan12_sed_USGS_8_1 | ecosystem: Environmental > Aquatic > Marine > Sediment | place: USA... | reverse complement strand
AGTCATTGGCAATTCGTATGGCATCCTGTTCATCTTTGGCTCTGATCACAATTGCTACCGGGCCAAACAGCTCTTCTGAGTAGGCCCTGATACCCGGTTGAACCCTGTCCAGAATTGAGGCCTGATAAAAAGCTCCCGGACCCTCAACCGGGGCACAACCGGTCACTGAGACCGCACCCTCAGTAATACTGTCTGACACCTGTTGGTGTAGCTCATTCCTGAGATCATGACGGGCCATGGGAGCAAGGGTGGTCTTCTCATCAAGGGGATCACCTGTTGTGAGGCTTTCCACGGCCATCTTGAAGCGGGCGACAAATTCATCGGCAATGGCTTCTACAACGATAAACCGCTTGGCTGCAATACAGCTCTGCCCGGCATTAAGAAAGCGAGACATAACGGCAGTTGATACAGTGCCATCTAAAATGGCATCTTCCAAAACAATAAAGGCATCGGAGCCTCCCAGCTCAAGGACAGATTTTTTCAGGTTGGCCCCGGCCGTTGCAGCGACCTGACGACCGGCAGGTTCGCTGCCTGTGAGGGTCACAGCATGGATTCGAGGATCTTCAATCACCTGTTTGACCTGGGAGGCGGAAATCATCAAGGTACGAAACACCCCAGCCGGGAAACCTGCCTTTGTGAAAACCTCCTCAATCAACAATGCACAACCCGGTACATTCGAGGCATGTTTCAGCACGCCGGTATTACCCGCAATAAGGGCCGGGGCAGCAAAACGAAAGACCTGCCAGAGAGGAAAGTTCCAGGGCATTACTGCTAACACTGTACCCAGTGGTTGGTAGGCAACAAAACTCCTGCCTGCATCCGATTCAATGACTTCATCGGCCAGAAACTCGGGGCCATTTTCAGCATAGTATTCACAGCCCAGGGCGCATTTCTCTACTTCGGCTTTGGCCTCAGCAAGGAGTTTGCCCATTTCAGTGCTGATTAAATGAGCATAGTCCTGCAGATTATCACGCAGTACACTGGCAGCGGCCTTCATCAACTGGCAACGTTTGTCTATGGGTGTTGAAGCCCAGGCCGGTGTCGCCGCTGCAACCTCATCCAATGCAGACTTAAGTTCCTGCTCACTCCAGCTCGGAATTTCCCTTATTTTCTCTCCTGTTGCCGGATTAATCGCGGTGAAACCCATTTTCTACCTCACAAAAAACGCTATTTATTTACGTCAAACTAAAAGATTAACCCATAACTGGCTGGATCGTGACCAATTCGCTGCCTAGACTTCTGGAATTGGTTTGCATCATTTAACAAATTGTGAACCTGTCCGATATGCAATTACAAGTGCAAATAATCAGAAGAAGGCTGCTCGTAGTCCATGAAAAAATACAGGATCTGCATTCTTGGTGGAACCGGTTTCCTTGGTAAGCACCTGGTCAGTCGACTGGCGACTGAAGGTCATGAAATCCGTGTACTCACCAGACATAGAGAAAGACACCGGGACCTGCTGGTTTTACCTACCTTAAGCCTTGTCCAAACAGACATTCATGATGAACTAGCCCTCAAAAAGGCATTTGCGGGTCAGGATGTCATTATCAATCTGGTTGGTATCCTGAATGAAAGAGGCCATAAAGGAAGGGGCTTCCAACATGCCCATGTTCAGCTGGCGCAAAAAGTCGTCCAGGCCTGCGAAGCCAACAAGATCATGCGTCTATTACATATGAGTGCCCTGCATGCCAACCCACAAAAGAAAACCAGCCATTACCTGTTCACCAAGGGTCAGGCAGAAGAGCTGGTTCATGCAGTAAATAACCTACAAGTCACCAGTTTCCGGCCTTCGGTTATCTTTGGTCCAGGTGACAGTTTTATAAACCGGTTTTACCAACTTTTGAAAATAATGCCCATCGCTATGCCACTGGCCTGTGCCAATACCCGATTTGCCCCAATCTACGTCGGTGATGTGGTCGAGGCTATCGTAAAAAGCCTGCATAATCCCGAAACCATAGGCCAACGCTATGAGCTGTGTGGACCAAAAACCTACACTTTGAAACAGTTGGTAGAATATACAGCCAGTTTCCTACCTTATAAGCGAACCATCATCAGCTTGCCTCACTCAGTGTCGCTTCTACAGGCATATATGTTGGAATATTTTCCAGGAAAACCCTTTTCAATCGATAATTTCCATTCTCTGCAATTGGATAGTGTCTGTAATAATCCCTTTCCGGCAATATTTGGCCTTCAGCTCCATAAGCTGGAAGAAATCGTTCCTCGCTATCTTACGAACTCATCCCAACGCGGCCATTATCACAATTTCCGCCGTGCTGCAGGGCAATACTCAAGACAGCGTTTATAGCCAAATCAGATTTATTCACGCTATTATGCACCAATGAAAACTTATCTCGTTGGTGGATGTGTCCGTGACAAATTACTAGGTCGACCGGTCAAGGATCGGGACTGGGTTGTAACAGGCTCCAGCGTTGAACAAATGCTGGAGCTTGGTTTCCTGCAGGTTGGTAAAGACTTTCCAGTTTTTTTACACCCAAAGACAAAAGAAGAATACGCACTTGCTCGGACTGAGCGAAAAACGGCTCCTGGTTACACCGGTTTCGAATTTAATGCTTCCCCTAAAGTATCCCTTGAGGACGATTTACTGAGGAGAGACTTAACGATTAATGCCATCGCAGAATCTGAATCTGGTGAATTAATCGATCCCTTTGCAGGCCGCAAAGATATTGATAAACGTATCTTACGACATATTTCTCCCGCCTTTAGTGAAGACCCGGTTCGCATACTTCGTGTTGCCCGCTTTGCTGCACGCTATGCTGCCCTGGGTTTCAAAATTGCCGAAGAAACTGTCGAATTAATGAACAACATGGTGAATAACGGTGAAGTCGACTCACTTGTTCCTGAACGAGTCTGGCAGGAAACACATAGTGCATTAACCGAGCCCAACCCGGAAGTCTTTTTTGAAAGCTTAAAAAGCTGTGGTGCTTTGACCAGAATTTTTCCGGAAATTGATAATTTGTATGGTGTGCCTCAACCAGAAAAATACCATCCTGAGATAGATACAGGCATACATACCATGATGGTGTTACAACAGGCATCGAAACTTTCTAAAGATGCTATTGTGCGTTTTGCAGCATTGGTTCACGATCTTGGTAAAGCTACAACCCCAAAAGAAGAATGGCCCAGACATATCGCCCATGAAGAACGTGGTGTACCGTTAGTCGAGGTACTTTGCCAGCGCTTAAAGGTACCAAAACAATACCGTGAACTCGCTGTTCTCGTCACACGTTATCATTTACACTACCACCGCGCTGCTGAATTAAAGGCTTCAACCTTACATAAAACCTTCATGTCTCTGGATGCTTATAGGCGACCTGAACGATTTGAACAATTTCTTCAGGCTTGTGAAGCCGATTCACGTGGGCGCCCAGGTTACGAAAACATGGACTTTCAACAACCCGCAATAATGCGTGCTGCATTAGCTGCTGCAAATAGTGTTGAAACTTCACAATTAGTCAGTGACGGGTTTAAAGGTAAGGAACTTGCTGAAAAATTAACTCAATTACGTATACATGCAATATCTGAAGTTTAAATCATGAACGCACATAGCATATCTAAAGCACTCACTACATTATCAGTACTGGTTTTCCTGTTTTTTAGTTTTTCCGTTCAGGCTGGTTCAATAAACAAACAGCATCGATCATTCATAAACAAAGATCAGGACTACAAACGACTCATGGGTATTACCACAGGAATTGGTCAAATCAAGACCAATAACGAAGGCAGTGGCACTGCCCTGTATGCCAATTTTTTTATATTCTGGTTCAATCTATCTGCAGAGTTTCATGAATTTAATGACCGCTCTACATACAACACCTATACAGGCGTAGGGTTAGGAAGATATTTTCAATTTCAATATGGCTATGGTGATGAGGGTTATCTTATAAGAGCCAGAAGCGAAATAGAAATTTATAAAAAAATCACATTCTATCTGTCACGAGAAAGGTACCGAGAAAAACCATATCTTGATAATTATAGTGCAGGGTTTGGATATAATTTTTAATCTAAACCAGTCTAACTTTAACTATATCTTTTTTTAAAAGCATCGCATTTCACATGGATAATGATAAAATAAAAACCGAACCGGCCAGTTTTCAAAATAATATTTTAATATTCTTAGTCACTGGATTCGTATTCTTACATCCACTTATCTACATACATGGACTACGAGATCCCTCATCTCTTACAAGATATGCTTTTTTAGGTCTTTTTAGCTGCTTTATCCTTGTGGTCTTCTTTATGTCCACAATGACAAAACAAAGAAAAATATCATGGCACCCAATACTTTTTTTATTATTATTAATCATATTATGGATGTCGTTCTCTCTCAGTTGGTCTGAGGATAAATCCAATGGTTTTCTCGAGCTAACACAGTACGTAAGCCTTGCTATTTTCTGCTTTGTTATTACGCAAATCACATCCTGGAAAAACATTAATTATTTTATAATTGCTTCATTAGCAGGCGGCGCCATCACTGCTTTAATAGGCATCCAACAGAATTTTGGCTACAATCCTTTTGGATATATGCAGCTTATCCCTCCATCAGCAAGTTTCACAAATAAAAACTTCGTATCTTTATACCTGGACTTAATTGTCTACATAGGATTGATTGTATTTTTATTTTCTAAAAAAAGACCGCAAATCTGGTTATCTTCAACAGCATTATATCTTCTGGTTTCTTATCAAATGATTTCTCATACCAGAGGTTCATGGCTATCACTCTCAGCTGCTGGAGCAATTTTAGTGTTTCTTTACTTAAAAAATAATACCGTTCACAAAAATTTAAAAACCGCCATCTATAAAAAAATAGTTATTTTAACATTCATAATAACGAGCTCGCTCATAACAGCCAATCTTCCCAGCAACGTCTTTGAAAAAGGTCTTGAACTATCTAGGACTGAAATTTCTTCAGAAGGATTTTATAACTCTGTTCGTATAATCATCTATGCAAACACATTAGATTTGATTTCTGATAACTGGCTGATTGGCACAGGACTCGGTTCTTATCAAAATGCATTTCGACCTTACATGTTCAGCACATTACCCTTATCAAATGCAAATGAGGACAATTATGTAGTAAGAGCACATAGTGAGCCTCTACATTTTTTTACTGAGCTTGGAGTACCTGGTGGCACTCTTATTATAATATTTTATTTATACCTGCTGGTTCTGTCATGGGACTTAATCATTAGATCAACCTCAAACCACAACTTTTTGATAAGTCTTGGCTTGTTCTTAAGTTTATTAACCACTGGCATACATGCCTTTCTTGATTTTCCACTTCATAAACCCAGTTCTGCTATCCAGTTTTTCACATGGGCTGGTTTGATCATAGGATTAAGCTCAAGCAAAGGACTACCGATTACCCGAGGTTTGCAAACAAGTATATCAGTAATATTTATCTTATCAGGACTGGCATTCCTGCTATTCAATCTTTCCTTTTATAACAAAGCAATTCATGCCAGCAGAGAAATGCAGATAGCACTTAGTTATTATTCTAAACAGGACTGTCAGAATGCAGTCAAACACCTTGATAAGAGTGTTCGGATATCCAGTTTTGATTATCGCTGGCAACAGTATATGGCGATCATTTACACCCGTTGTAAATACATTAACCCAACAAAAAAATATCTAGCCATGAACCAGGTTATAGAGGCTGCCCCTTACAATACCAGGGCACGTCTGACTCGTGGATATATATGGTTAAACTCAAATAAGCCAGAAATGGCTGAAAAAGACTTCCAACTTGTTACTAAAATATTACCTCATCGAGCCAGCGGTTATATTGGTCTAGGGCAACTCGCGCTGAAACAGGGGAACGCAGCTAAAGCTAGAAACTACTTCAAACAAGCACTCCTGGTTCAACCTGAGAGCTCTGAAGCTCAGAAACTTATAAATCAGCTAGATAAGCCCTAGTTGCAATAATAAGCCTTTAATCCAGTTTTTCAGCCAATAAAGGCGCCTCAACCATTGCTGCTTTATGAATTTCACAATTGTAATAGCGAGTCTTGAAAGACATTTCATTGATATCAGCTTCACGGTAGTTACCGAGAGACCAGTTTTTACCCGCCATGGTGGCCGACCACCAGCCTGAAGGATAAACCGGTTGTGGGAAATCCAGGGTATGGACCTGTTCAAACCCCGCCCTGCGCATGGCATCTCGCATGGCATTGATTAACTTAATATGATACAGAGGTGATTCACTTTGTTGCACAAGAATACCCTGCTCACCAAGGGCACGATGACAATCTCGATAGAATGCCTCATTAAACAGACCTTCTGCTGGCCCAATTGGGTCTGTGCTATCAACAATGATGATGTCGTAATAACCCTGCTCTGCCTCTTTGACCCATTTAATACCATCGACAAAATGTAACTGGGCCCGTGGATCATTATTGGACTCACACAAGGATGGAAAATATTTTTCAGATAGTCGGGTTACACGCTCATCGATCTCGACCTGCTGCGCCATTTTGACTTCTGGGTGTTTCAGTACTTCTTTTAAGGTCCCGCAATCTCCACCACCAATAACCAGTACATTATCGGGTTTGGGGTGAGTATAAATGGCTGGATGGCTCATCATTTCGTGATACAGAAAATTGTCCCGGTCACTGAGCATAATAAAGCCGTCAATCACCATCAGATTGCCGTATTTTGTGGTCTCGTAAATTTCTATCTTCTGGTAATCGGTTTGTTCTTCATGTAATTTCTGTTTCACTTTAAGTGAAAAAGCCGAACCGCATTCTTCACAGACCTCTGTAAACCACTCATCACCCAGTGCCATCGCTTAACTCCGCTATAATAAATTGAACCCCTACAGGGATATACCAAAAAGGCAGTTTCCTATATATTGTCGCCATTTCCACCCGGCCCATGCAAGCGTAGATTTGAAATCATGAAAGACTGGAACCTCGACAAGGCCCGCGCCACCTATAATCTGACTCACTGGAGTGGTGGATATTTCGATATTAATGAGGCCGGTAATCTGGCGGCCTGCCCTTCCCGTCATCATGCGAAACAAGGCATCGACCTTCATAACCTGGCCAGACAATTTTCTGACCACAACCTGACCCTGCCCGTTCTGGTCCGTTTTATCGATATATTGCATGACCGTGTCGACAGCCTGTGTCAGGCCTTTGATACCGCCATGCAGACTGACAATTATCAGGGGAAGTTTACCGCAGTCTATCCCATCAAGGTCAATCAGCAACACACCGTGGTGCGGGAAATCATTGCCCATGGAAAACAACGTGTTGGGCTTGAGGCAGGCAGTAAACCAGAGCTCATGGCGGTGCTGGCTCTGGCTGATCAGGACAAGGGTGTCATTGTCTGCAATGGCTATAAAGATCGCGAATATATTCGTCTGGCCCTGATTGGCCGCCAGCTTGGGCACCAAATATATATCGTCCTGGAAAAACCTTCCGAGCTGGAACTGGTCATCGAAGAATCCCAAAACCTGGGTATAAAGCCACTGCTTGGTGCTCGTATGCGTCTGGCCTCGATTGGTGCTGGTAAGTGGCAAAACTCCGGTGGTGATAAGTCCAAGTTTGGCCTGAGTGCAGCCCAGCTCTTACAAACAGTAGAACGACTACAGGCCGCTAATATGCTCGATAGCCTACAGATGCTGCACTGCCACCTGGGTTCACAGGTGGCCAATATCCGAGATATTCAACGGGGCTTTCGTGAATACGCACGCTATTACACTGAACTTCGAACCATGGGTGTCCCCATTAAGGTGATTGATGTTGGCGGTGGTCTTGGAGTGGACTATGAAGGTACTCGTTCCCGCAGTTTCTGTTCAACCAATTACAGTCTGCAGGAATATGCCAATAATGTCGTGCATGTCATCTGGGAAAGTTGTGAAGAAAACAATCTGCCCCACCCTGATATCTTTACCGAATCAGGTCGTGCCATGACGGCACACCACGCCATGCTGATTACCAATGTCATTGAAACAGGTCAACTACCCAACCCGGACAGTATTAATCAGCCCTCCAGTGATGCCCCTATCATCCTGCATGATCTGTGGCAGAGTTATCAAAATCTGAGCGCACCCAATTCTGAGCGAGCTCTAGTGGAAATCTACCATGATGCCCAGCATGCCCTGTCTGAGATGCATGGCATGTATACCCACGGTGTCATCAACCTGAGTCAACGCGCTCAGGCGGAAGAGATTTATTACGCCATTATTCGCAAGATTCAGGGCATGTTGCAGCCTGCCAAACGTTCACATCGAGAAATACTGGATGAACTGAATGAACGACTGGCTGATAAATACTTCTGCAATCTTTCTATATTTCAGTCACTGCCAGATGTCTGGGCCATTGATCAGATATTTCCTATTGTCCCCTTGCATCGACACAAGGAAGAGCCCACTTGTCGCGCGGTACTGGAAGATATTACCTGTGATTCCGATGGCCGTATTGACCACTATGTTGACAATGAAGGTATAGAAAGCAGCCTGCCTTTGCATTCGGTAAATAACAACGAAGCTTACCTGCTGGGTATTTTTCTAGTTGGTGCCTACCAGGAAATCCTGGGAGACATGCACAATCTGTTTGGTGATACCGATTCCGTCAATGTCACGATCGATGACAATGGAGATTACTACCTGTCTGATGCCATGCAGGGTAATACGGTGGATGATGTCTTACGCTATGTGAATTTCAATATTGAAACTTTGTTAGATAACTATAAAGATAAACTTGATAAGACAGATATCGATAATGTTCAACGTAAACAGTTTCTGGAGGAACTGGAAGCCGGTTTGCACGGTTATACCTATCTGGAAGACTAACAGGAGTCACCTATGTCGAACATTAAGATTGAACATCAACCATCACAACAACGACTTGATGAACTAGGTGTTTCAAACTGGGGTATCTGGGAGAAAGAGGTTTCTGAGTTTCCGTGGACCTATGATGCCAATGAAACCTGTTACTTTCTTGAAGGTGATGTCATTGTCACACCAGATGGTGGTGAACCTGTGCAGATGGGCAAAGGTGATCTGGTGACGTTTCCCAAAGGGATGTCCTGTCGTTGGAATATCAGACAGGATGTCAAAAAACATTTTATGTTTGACTAACACAAACGCAAAAGCCGGCATGAGCCGGCTTTTTAATATTATATACTTCAATATTACATCTTGAACTGCATACCGGCAGAGATATGGTTAATATCCGAGTCAATCACGGTATATTCCAGAATAAAGCGACTCTCACTTCCCAGTCCAACCGTAATACCAAAACCATAACTCAGTTCAAAGTCATCGTCAGATTTACTACCAGATGGTGAGCTTACTTCAACATCCTGATAATTGAATCCCAAGCGACCCCGAACATGGAACTTCTGGCTAAGAGGGTGGGCATAAACACCATAAGCGCCAACATTGTAATAAGAAACTTCGAACTGTTCGCCTCCTCGCCCCTTACCTTCCGGTTCAACAAAGGTCATGGCTAACTCAGTTTCGACAGCAAAGTTCTTATGCATCTCGGGTACCCGAATACCATAGGTGGCAATACCGGCAATACCACTGTCATAACCATCCACATCGGCCAGGGCCGCCTGGAAGGTCATGTAACGATTATAAGGCTGTGCACTGGCAATACCTGACATGCCAAGCAATACACTGATAAATAATAATTTCCTGTTCATTTCTACAACTCCCAAAACACACAAATATTGAATTCTTTCGTCTGTAACGAATAATTTTCCTCGAACAAGGACTGCTCAAAGATCCGCAATGTAGGCGATCATACCTAAAGGGTGTCTAATTTTATACGGTCTGCCTGATTTAACCGTGACCCAGGTCATGAAATATCTAGGGGCGTAATATCCTGATCCAACGCCAGAGATTCAGCAGGCTGGCCAGGGAGGCCGCCACATAGGTGAGTGCCGCCGCTGTTAAAATTCGACGTACCGCTGTCTCGTCTTCGGGCTGGATATATTGCCCCTCCTTTAACACAGGCAGGGCCTTGCCAAAACTGGCATCGATCTCAACCGGAAGGGTTACCAGATGGACAAGGGTTGCAACGAGCATGGAGCCAAGACCAATAGCAGCCAGATAGACTCCAGAGATCGGGGCACGAGTGATCCCCATCACGATGGGCATAGCCAGCATGGCCGCTGCGCCAATTTTCTGCACGACCATGGCAAACATGGCAAGACGGGTACGCCACTTGAGCATGGCTTCATCACGATGGTGTTGAATCGCATGCCCCACTTCATGGGCTGCGACTGCTATCGCAGTGAGTGAATTATCGTCATGGTTAGAGACACTCAGGCACACCACCTTGCGAAAAGGATCATAGTGATCACCCTGTTTCTCAGCCTTTTCAACTTTTACCTCTTCCATCTTGAAACGTTCCAGCAGGTGAACGGCCAGTTCACCTCCGGTGCCAGGAATGTGTGACATGGGTTTACTATAACGACTGAAGATATAACGCGCCCAGAGTTGGGGACCAAACACCACCAACAGGATCAGCAGTGTTATAAATACAAAATGCATTGTTTAGTTCTTGTTCCTGACCACGATTGTGGCCACGCCAATGGCACTTAATTGCTTGCGGGTACGATTGAGTGCATTAAGATCCGAACTGGGACCAATTCGGACCCGGTGCCAGGTGTCACCATCGTTAATCGATACGGTCTGGATATCGGCCATGATGCCCTGCAGGGCCAGTCGGGCCTTGAGGCTGTCGGCCTGCTCCCGTTGACGAAACGAACCGGCCTGGAGGGTAAAGGAAGCGACCTGTTGAGGTGAACTTCCCTTCTTATCAGCAGGTTTATCTGGTGCTGTTATTTTTTTTCGCTGGGAGACCAGATCCTGATCCGGAATGGCCACCTCAAGCTCGGGCAGGATGGTGTAAAAATCAAAGCGGGGGCGTTTCTGTTCACCACTGCCCGTCTGCTTCTCATCCTGTGTCTTGCGAGCATCCTTGATGGTCCGCTTGACCGCATTGGTCAACAGTTGCTGGTCTTTTTTCGGGGTATGTTCATTCAGGTAAACCAGCGCGGCCACAAACAGACCAATAGTCAGACCGCCGCCCATCCAGGCCCAGCCCGGTATGGGTTCGCGCTGTTTTTTCTTACTGCTTTTGGCGTAATCACGAGGCATGTCTATAGCCTACACTACATGCTCTCCGGTGCCGAGACCCCGAGTAGCTTTAGACCATTGGCCAGCACCTGACGAACCGCCTGGTTCAGGCTCAGGCGGGCATCGCGCACGGCCACGTCCTCCACCAGAAACTGGTGGGCGTTGTAATAGGTGTGAAAATCATTGGCCAGATCACGCAGGTAGTGCACCAGTTGATGGGGCTCATGGTTGATGGCGGCATTTTCCAGCACTTCAGGGTATTTACCCAGGTTGGTAAACAGGGCCTGTTCATGGGAAGTATCCAGCTGTCCCAGTTCGGCCAGGCCATTTTGTGCATCGTGTGACAGCCCCTTTTCCTCCAGTTGGCGGAAAACACTGCAGACCCTCGCATGGGCATACTGGATATAGTACATGGGATTATCATTGGACTGGGACATGGCCAGATCCAGATCAAAATCCAGGTGCTGCTCAGACTTGCGCATCACATAAAAGAACCGCGCCGCATCATTGCCCACTTCCTTGCGCAGCTGACGCAGGGTGACAAATGAACCCGAGCGGGTCGACATCTGTACCTTTTCACCACTGCGATAAAGAATCGCAAACTGGACAAGCAGAACATCAAGTTTTTTCGGATCATCACCCAGGGCCTCCAGGGCCGCCTTCACACGGGGTACATAACCATGGTGGTCCGCCCCCCAGATATCGATAACCCGTTCAAAGCCCCGTTCCATCTTGTGCATGTGATAGGCGATATCGGAAGCAAAGTATGTGGTCTGGCCGTTGTCACGCACCAGCACGCGATCCTTTTCATCACCAAAATCAGATGACTTGAACCAGATGGCACCACCCTTTTCATAGGTGTGGCCACTGGCCTGCAGACGTTCCAGGGCTTTCATCACCGCACCGCTGTCTGCCAGGGAACGTTCGGAATACCACTCGTCATAAGTAACACCAAAGTGTTCCAGATCATCACGGATGTCATCGAGGATGTAATTCAGACCCAGGTCAAACACCAGTCGGTACTGGTCATCTCGCAACAGGGTCTTGGCCTTGTTGATCAGGGCATCGATGTGTAATTCCTTGTCACCACCCGCCGGCTCATCATCGGGCAGACCATCGCTGATCTCGGCCCAGCTCTTTTGCATGGCATCAGCGTTTTCGCGATGCAGAGTGGCAGCGATATCCCAGACGTAGTCACCCTTGTAACCATTACTAGGGAAGTCCTGTTCGCCCGGATAATCCAGCTCCACGCCACATAGACCGAGATAGCGCAGCCACACCGAGGTGGCCAGGATGTCCATCTGCCGCCCAGCATCATTCACATAGTATTCACGGTGTACATCAAAGCCGACCGCAGCGAGCAGGTCCGCCACCGTGGCCCCATAGGCCGCGCCACGGCCATGGCCCACATGCAGGGGGCCGGTGGGATTGGCCGAGACGAACTCCACCTGCACCCGCTTGCCCTTACCCAGGTCTGAACGACCGTAACGATCCCCAGCCTCTAGGATGGCTGGCACCACCATGGTCTGGGCATTGGCCGTGATGAAGAAATTGATAAACCCAGGGCCAGCAATCTCGACCTTTTCCACTACGGGGGAGTCCGGCAGGATAGTAACAATCTTCACGGCGATATCCCGCGGCTTCATCTTGGCCGGCTTGGCCAGCATCATGGCGATGTTGCAGGCAAAATCACCGTGGCTTTTGTCACGTGTTCGGTCGATCTGAATATTGGGAGAGACATCGGCTGGCAAAACGCCATCAGATTGCAGGGACTGGATGGCCTGTTGCAACAGGCTGGTGATTTCGGCTTTCATGTTATGACTTCTGAAGCTGGGTTAATAATGGACGCGTATTATCTCCTGTCACCGATTTCTTGCAACAAAAAGCGCGGCGATTCACTCAGAATAACTCGACAGGGTCCACATCAATCGACCATCTGACCTTGCGGCTGGTTTTCATTCCTTCCAGTTGGGCTAACCATGGGCCAAGTAATGCCTGCAGGGCCTGACGCTGCTCCGCCTGGATCAATATCTGGGCACGGTAGCGACCGGCCCGACGTTCCATAGGAGAGGCGATTGGGCCCAATAACTCACAACCCTGGATGTTGTTGCCTGCCATGGCGACTGCGGCTTCGAGAAAGGCCATGGGCGCCGCCTTGTCTGTCGACTCCGCTCGCAACATCGCCAGATAGCTATAGGGTGGCCAGAGGCTTTGCTGCCTGTCCTCTAACAAACCTTCAGCACAGGCGGCATAGCCCTGCTGGATCAGGGTGCGAAGTAATGGATGGTCTGGATGATGGGTCTGAATCAGCACTTCACCGGCCTTCTCTGCTCGACCGGCCCGGCCGGCAACCTGCATGATCAACTGGGCCATGCGCTCACTGGCCCGGAGATCGATACTGTACAGGCCATAATCCGCATCCAGGATCCCCACCAGGGTAACATTGGGAAAATGATGTCCCTTAGCCAGCATCTGGGTCCCGAGCATTATCTGCCCTTCACCGGAATGAACCCTGTCCAGCAACTGTTGCATGCTGCCTTTACGGCGGGTCGTGTCCCGATCAATTCGGAGTACCGACACATCGGGAAACTGTTGCTGCAGGGCCTGTTCGATGCGCTCGGTGCCATAGCCAAAGGACCGCAAATCGTCACCGCCACAGGCCGGACACTGTTCAGGAATAGCCTGCTCCCGATCACAGTGATGACAGCGTAGCCGCTCAATGCGCTGATGCAGGGTCATGCGGCTATCACAGCGGTCACACTGACTGACCCAGCCACAGTCATGGCAGATCAGCATGGGGGCAAAGCCCCGTCGATTGAGAAACAACAGGACCTGTCCTTCATCGGCAAGGTGCTCACGCATCCGCTGACGCAGGCCCACTGAGATGAGGCTGTCCATGGGCTGCTTGCGTACATCGATGACCCGAATCACCGGCGGCTCAGCCTCACCGGCCCGCTCTGGCAATATCAGATGCCGGTAACGGCCCTGCTGACAGTTGTATAAAGACTCCAGTGAGGGAGTGGCTGAACCGAGCATTATGGGAATCCCGGCATCCCGCGCCCTGAGGATCGCCAGGTCTCGCGCTGAATAACGAAATCCATCCTGTTGTTTAAAAGAGGCATCGTGTTCTTCATCAATAATGATCAGGCCCAGTTTTGGAATCGGGGTAAAAACCGCCGAGCGGGTCCCGATGATGACCCCGGCCTGTCCGTGCCTGGCCAATGACCAGGCGGCCAGTCGCTCATGGTCTGTCAGCCCTGAGTGCATGACTGTGACGGGTACCCTGAGCTGTTGCCGGAACCGCTCCACCAATTGGGGGGTCAGCCCAATTTCCGGCACCATGACCAGCACCTGTTGCCCTTTTTCAAGCAGCTGTTCGATGACCTCAAGGTAAACGGCCGTCTTGCCACTACCAGTGACACCATCAAGCAGGTAGGTTTGAAATTTCCCCATGCCTTCGATGATGGCAATTCGGGCAGCCCGTTGTTCTGAATTGAGTTCTGGCCCGACACGGGGCGTATCAGGCACTTCGGGAATCAGGGTTTCCTCATTTATAAGGACAAAGCCCTGTTCCACCAGACGAGTCATGGCTGGCCGCCAGTTTTCAGAGATGGCACTAAGGTCTGCCATCTCCATTTTACCGGCTTCGTGCATGGCCTTGAGTAAGGCCTGTTGCAGAGGGGCCCGCTTTAATGAGTCAGGTTCCACTCCTCGCCCAGCTTCAGTCAGACACCAGGTCTTTTTTCCCTGCACTTTTGCAAGCTGTTCCGTCCGTAACAGGGCAGGGAGGGCCGTACTGAAGACTTCACCAACAGGGTGTTGATAATACTGACTGGCCCAGCGTAGTAATTTGACCAAATCCGTTCCAAAGACCGGGGTATCATCCAGGCACCTTTTCACCCGTTTGAGTTTATCTGCGCTAATTGATGAACTGGTTACGGTTCCAAGCACGACACCCACCCGTGTTTGACAACCAAAAGGCACTAGAACCCTCATCCCCGCCGGAATTTCTGAAGCCAGTTGCCCCTTTGGCGGTAAATAATCAAAAGGCCTTCTTAATGGGCTGGGTATTGCAACACTTAACAGGGAGTTTTGCTCAGACATAAGGGCACTGTAACAAGACTTTTTCAGGCAAGCATTAACTACTCACAACATGCTTGTTAGTTGATTAAACACTGTGTTTTAAACATAAGTATTTGTCACTAAATGCGAATTATTGTTATCCACAGAACCTGTGGATAACTTTGTGGATGAATTGGGAGAAAGGGTCTTCAGGCCGCGACATTATTACGATTTTGTTAAACTGGTCAGAAATTAGACGCATCAATAAATCGTTTTAATTCAAAAGCTTATATTGTTTTTATAGCGTTTTGACACATTTTACAATTTTTTGACGCTGCAACTTATTGATATTCAAACGCCTGTGTATAAAAACATTGTGATTACCTAAATTGGTCTTGTTTTACTAACTTAATTTTGATAGCCAGGCATGACCATATAGTGCGCAATTAGGCACATTATTCTTCAGCAAATGCACTAACCAACCCATCAATACTTTGACTGTTTTTTTCTCTTTGGTAATCACGTATTCCTGCTTCACCTTTTTTCGTCGCCCAGTTAGTCAGTGTGTCCCGTTGTGCCACGAAATCCATCAACGGAACACCAAAACCACAGGAAGTTTGCACTCTGGTCACGGAAATTTTGAATATCTGCCGCACACCCGGTATTTGTTCTGAAAAACATTCCCTTAATGCAGCCCAGTCGTCATTCCCTGGCAGTATGACCTCGCCTGTACCGTACAAGCGGAGTATCTGGGGAGCCCCTTCAAAGGCACAAAACATCACAGTGATTCGTCCATTCTCCAGTAAATGGGCCGCTGTTTCATTGCCACTCCCCGTCAGATCCAGAATGGCGACATGGTTTGGGTCGAGCACACGAAAACTATCCAAACCACGCGGTGAAAGATTGACATGCCCCTGCTCTCCCAGCGGAGAAGTTGCATTAAAAAACAGTGGTTGTTTGTAAATCCAGTCAGTCAGCTCGTTGCTTATAGAATCAAATACCTTCATTCACATCTCCTTAAATAATTTTTACATCCAATTGTTGAAGCAGACACTATGTTATATCAAAACCTGTCCTGCTTGATCCCTGTCATGGCATAAAACCACAATTTACTTTAGCCTTTAGTGATAAAAATAATAATCGAATTGTTAATTATATTCGTGTTCCATAAACACACCAAACTCGAACCTCACTACATCTGATTAGAGTAACAAACACATTAAGGAGGATTAACTATGAAATATCGTAAAGGTATTCAATTGATCCATCTTATCTGTATTGCCATATTCACATCTGCACTCATTGCCTGTGGCGGTGGTGGTGGTGGAGGTGGAGGCGGTACACCTCAGGTCACACCTGAAGAAGGATCAAACTGGGATGAAATGCACTGGGATAAAGGCAAGTGGAAATAATTCACTGAGCCTCCAGCGCAATTGAAATTTTATTAAGGAGGTAATTGCCATGAACATTAGACATGTAATCTACATTGTATGCTTCAGCATGGTAACGGGGATACCGTTTTCTCAGGCGGATCAGGTCAATGATGCCAATATGACAACTTTCCAGCCTGATACTACGGCTAAATCATCTGAAGTAAATGCCAACTTTTCTGAATTAAAACGAGCTATTAATAATAACAACGCGAATATCACCGATTTAGGTCAAGATATTGCAGACAACGGCATGCATATCACCGACTTAGGTCAAGATGTTGCGGACAATGTGTCAGAAATTGCTAGTAAGCAAAACAGAGTCACTGAAAGCTGTGCACAGGGTTCAATTAAAAAGATTAATGAAGATGGAACGATTGAGTGCCGTATAACCAAGGCTTTAGTTACCTTCAACGATGCAGTCAGACGTGACCGAATTATCATGTTGTTTCGGCCTGATGATTATAGCAACCCATCAGACGTTCCTGTTGAAATCAGACCCATCCTCTCAGGTTGTACTGGAAGTGATGTCGTAATCGGTTACACCGAAAGTAGTCATATACTTGGAATAAACATTTTAGCACTACCGCTCCCTCTCCCTCTCCCTGCACCAAACTATAATGTAGTAAATATCGAACCAACCGGCTCTAAATTCTCATACCGTATCGTCGATACCCTTTTTACCCGGCCTGACTTTCCAGAAATTTGGCGTATGGGTATCTATCGTGATGGTGCTCATGCCGAAGATCTCTGCACTGGAGCTGTGACTTTCTATGGTGTAAGAATCATTTATCCTACTGGAGTGGGAACAAGCAAAACTCTATTTGTTTCGCCCAACACAATGGCAAGACAATAAGCAGTCATTAACCGGGAATATTATTATTCCCGGTTAAGTGTTTTGTCTGTAATCATGTTTGCATAAAGGTCATGCTCATCACTGCCAGTAATTTCCACCTCAATAAACTCACCAGGCTCGATACCAAAAATCCCTTCAATATTCACCACCCCATCCACCTCAGGGGCATCGGCCTGACTTCTTGCAAGTGTGCCATATTCATCTTCGCCATCAACAATGACTGTCATGGTCTGACCGACTTTGCCTGCCAGTTTGTCCGCACTGATGGCTGCCTGTACCTGCATGAACTCTTCTAGCCTGTCCTGCTGTTCGGCAGGGGAAATGGGGTTGGGTAATTCATTGGCCTTTGCCCCCTCAACTGGGGAATAGGTAAAAGCCCCAACCCGATCGAGTTGGGCTTCTTTAATAAATTCGAGTAGTTCATCAAACTCCTGTTCCGTTTCCCCTGGGAAGCCGACGATAAAGGTGCTGCGCAAGGTGATATCAGAACACATGCTCCTCCAGGCCTCGATACGCCTGAGGACATTTTCACTGTCTGCGGGTCGTTTCATCGCCTTAAGGATGCGTGGGCTGGCATGCTGCAGGGGGACATCCAGATAAGGCAGGATATGTCCTTCGGCCATGAGGGGAATGACTTCATCCACATGGGGATAGGGATAGACATAATGCAGACGTACCCAGGCATCGAGACCACCCAGGGCCCGGGCCAGTTCCTGGAAGCGGGTTTGCAGGGGCCTGCCACCCCAGAAATCGGTCTTGTATTTCACATCCACGCCATAGGCACTGGTGTCCTGGGAAACGATCAATAATTCTTTCACACCGGCACTCACCAGACTTTCTGCCTCTGACATTACATCCCCGATCGGCCTGGAATCCAGGTCACCTCGCAGGGCCGGAATGATGCAAAAGGTACAACGGTGATTACAGCCCTCAGCAATTTTGAGATAGGCGTAATGGCGTGGAGTGAGCTTGATTCCCCCCGGTGGTATCAGGCTGGTATACGGGTCATGCTCAGCTGGCAGGTGTTGATGGACCGCCTCCATCACTTCTTCCAGGGCATGGGGTCCTGTCACAGCGAGGACACTGGGATGGGCCTCCTTGACCATATTCCCTCTTGCTCCCAGGCAACCAGTAACAATGACCTTGCCATTTTCCGTCAGGGCTTCACCAATAGTTTCCAAAGATTCGGCCACTGCATCTTCAATAAAACCACAGGTATTAACGATAACCAGACCCGCCTCGGTGTATTCATTGACGAACTCATACCCCTCGGCCCGAAGCTGGGTAAGTATTCGCTCAGAATCCACGGTCGCCTTGGGACAACCCAGACTGACAAAACCAATTTTATGTGTCACAGAAATAATGTCCCTTCTTTAAATATAAGTAATATTATGTAAACCATGTCAATTTTTCCTGTAGCCACCTGATCTGCTGCCGATGCCTTATTAATAACAATCTACCAGGAAATTTTATGGCCAAGCTGACAGCCCTGATTGCCGATGATTCACTCTCTGCACGCAAATTCCTGCGTGAAGCCCTTGAAAAAGCCGGTTTAGTGGTGACGGAGTCTAAAGATGGAAATGATGCCCTGCAACTGGCCAGGGACAACAATTATGACCTGATCCTGGCTGACCTTTATCTCCCACTACTGGATGGGATCGACCTGACCAGTACCCTACGCAAACTACCGGAATATTCAAACACCCCAATACTGGCAGTATCAAATAATAAATCAAACCTGAAAAAAGAGGCGGTTAAACAGGCTGGTGCCTCTGGACTGATTCGATTACCCATCCAGGTTGAAGATTTATTGAAAGTGCTAAAAAGTCTGTTGGGAACGTGAAACCTGACTCCAGGCACCTTCTTTGGCCGAAGGGGCTAAATAGCTGATTAAAAAATTACTTAATTTAAGGAACAAATCCTTAAATTAAGCTGATTTTTTGTCGATAAAATACCTCATGAAGTTGCGTTAACTGGTTTTGTGACAATCCTGATTCTCAACAATACCCATATTATTAAACAGGTGTAGGATGAGATATTATGGATATTTACAAGCTGCTTAGTTGTTAACTAGATTGAGTACCGGCTCACCTCTCAGGCATCTGGTAGTAACTCATAGCCTGAGCACAATTTTATACGGGGCGTAAAAATGTTAGTTAAAGCCAAAGTTTTGATAATTGATGCCAGTGAGTCCACCCGCACTTTTATGCGATTTATTTTAAGCAATTCAGGATTTCGCATATCAGTTGCTTCGACAGCAGCCAAGGCTCTGGAAGAGATAGAGGACCAAAATTTCGATGTGATAGTTATCGATCCTCGCACACCCGATATGGATGGTCTGGATTTAGTCCGAGAAATCCGCTCCGTTAAAGCATTTAGCGAAATACCCATTCTGGCAGTAACCCAGTTTTTTAACACCGATGCTCAGGATGATCAGAAAGCTGCAGGTATTAGCCACTGGATTACCCAGCCGGTATCACCACATAAACTCATCGGACTAGTCGATTCCATCAGCCCAGCCCCAGAAATGTTTGACGATGAAATGATTAATGAACTTATAAAACAGGAAAAATAACTATTCATCTGGCTATTCCAGAGAAAATGGCTGCAAAACACACATTGACACTGAACTGGCCTAAATACCCCAGTCAAACACTAGGTTAATAACCCTAAAGATGTTATACCTATTGCCGATATCCACAGTCAGATATTTCGTTAATGGCAACCCCATACGAAAGTAAGGGGGCGCAAAGTTACCGGTCTACGGACAAAGCGTCTATGACAGCGGGACTGCCGAAAAATTTTTCGTGGAACAACGACCACAATAAAATGCTCTGCACCTGTTCGTCTGCCGGTCTGAAATGATGTGGAGAAGGGATATGCAACAACCATCCAATATTCTGGTCGTAGATGATGCCGATACCGTTTTGCATATGATGCAATACAGTCTGGCGAAAGCGGGCTACAAAGTACACACTGCTCATAATGGCCTTGAAGCTCTTGAGGTCGCTCAAGCCCATAAGTTCGATGTTATATTTACCGATATCCATATGCCCGAGATGGATGGTATTAGTCTGATTAAAGCACTACGCGAATTACCAGACTATGAGCATACCCCCATACTGGCATTAACCATGACTAATACTGACACTATCAAACAGACAGGCAAACAGGCAGGTGCCACGGGCTGGGTCAGTAAACCTGTTTCTCCACCCAAAATTCTTGATTTATTAGAACGATTTGGCCTGGTGGCCACTCCCCACCTTGCATAAAACGAAACCTTACGGACAAACCCCTAAAAAGGATTTCTCATAGATGATAAACAGCTTTCTTAAAAATAAACAGCACCCTGATAATTCGCAACTTCGTGTTCTGATCGTTGACGACACTGAAGCCATGCGTATGGTGATAACCATGGCTCTGAAAGATACCGGCTATGTCGTTACAGAAGCCGAGAATGGTCAACAGGCATTGAAAATGGCAAAAAAAGAACAATTTGATCTTATTATTACCGATATCAGAATGCCCGAAATCGATGGCTTAATGCTTATTAAAAAATTACGCAAAATGAAACAGTATCGGGACATCCCAATTCTTAGTCTGACCAACCTCAATAGCGAAAATTTTAAGCAAAAATTAAAACAGGCTGGCGCGAATGGCTGGGTTCAAAAACCCTTTGGTCGAGAAACTCTGCTAAGAACCTTGAATAGCTTACTCGCAGCCTAAGCTTTTGTTTACAGGAAGGTCAGGCCGATATGACATCTCCACATTTCCAGTTAATACATTGATTTAATTTAAGAAATATTTCTCAAAAAATGCTAACTTTTTTAATTCTAGTACCGATATCTGAATTAAGGGTATTCATGGTGGTTGTTTCCATTTGGCCAGTTACCTGAAGCTGCTGTGTGGCTAAGTTAAGTCACCAACATACAGGAGTGATAGTCATGCTCATTAAAAAGAAAGTTCTCATTGTCGATGGGAATGACATGGATCGCCAATTTCTACGTTACACCCTGACAAATGCCAGTTATGTTGCCGAATCAGCCGATAACATGCACAAGGCTCTACAGATTCTCGATGAAGAAAGCTTTGATGCATTTATCATCGATATTCATATGGCGGAGATGGAAGGTATTAAACTCATCAAAAAGCTGCGTGATGGAAAAAACTATCACACCACCCCCATACTGGCTGTGACCACCGCCAATGTAGAGGCCCTGCGCCAAAAAGGTGAGACCCTGGGGATTTCTGACTGGCTCACAAAGCCCTTCTCACCCCACAGCTTACTTAATATTCTGCGCAAACTGGGAGTTACCAACCAGCACCAGTTTGAGTCATTGGCCTGAGAGAAAACACACAAGACAGAAACCTGGCAGACTTGCCTCTCTAAATGAGAGGCGGGCTTGGAAAATACACCCTTTAATTCAGATTTTTCTAAATATCGTAATCCATAATCAACGGCGCATGATCCGAGAATTTCTTATCTTTATAAATTCTTGCTTTTAACACCTTGTCTTTCAGACCCGGCGTAATGATGTGATAGTCAATGCGCCAACCGACATTCTTGGCATAGGCCTGCCCCCGGTTAGACCACCAGGTATATTCATCTGGTTTCTGATTAACTACCCGAAAGGCATCCACCCAGCCAACATCATCGAACAGGGTGTCAAGCCAGGCGCGTTCTTCATCAGTACAGCCGGAATTTTTACGGTTGGGTTTAAAGTTCTTTATGTCGATCTCTTTATGTACCGTATTCCAGTCACCGGTGATGATGTACTCACGATCACTTTTGAGCATATCTTTGAGCACATCCATAAAACGACCCATAAAATTCAGTTTATTGGCATGGCGCTCCTCACTGGATGACCCTGATGGCAGATACAAAGAGGCCACACTCAGCTTGCCAAAGTCTGCCTGGATGTAGCGACCTTCCGTGTCAGCATGATCCCAGCCCAGCCCCGTCACTACGTTGTCCGGCTCAGTCTTACAATACAGTGCCACACCACTATAACCCTTTTTCTCAGCATCAAAGTAATAACAGTGGTAGCCCTTTGGACAAAACACAGCATCAACCAGCTGATGCTCCTGGGCCTTGGTTTCCTGGATACAGACCACATCGGCCTTCTGACGGGACAGCCACTGAAAAAAACCCTTTTTCTCGGCGGCACGAATACCGTTGACATTGGCGGTGATGACACGCATTTTGGGAACACCCTTAAAACTGTTGCTAAAAAGGGTGTATCATACCCGACCCGAAAATCATTGAAAGACCAATCCCATGCAAGATTATCAGAAAGACTTTATCGACTTCGCTCTGAACTGCGACGTACTGCGCTTTGGTGAATTTACCCTCAAATCAGGCCGTATCAGCCCTTATTTCTTCAACGCCGGTCTGTTCAATACCGGCGAGATGCTGGCCAAACTGGGGCAACACTATGCCGCTGCCATTGTCGATAGTGGAATCGAATTTGATGTGCTGTTTGGCCCGGCCTACAAGGGCATCCCCCTCGGCACCGCCACGGCTGTGGCCCTGGCCGAACATCATGGCCGCAATGTGCCTTTTGCCTTTAATCGCAAAGAGGCCAAGGAACATGGTGAAGGAGGTTCCATCGTCGGTGCACCGCTTCAAGGTAAAGTGCTGATCATTGATGATGTCATCACTGCAGGGACTGCGATTCGTGAATCCATGGACATCATCGATGCAGAAGGCGCCAAACCTGCTGGTGTGATTATCGCTCTTGACCGCCAGGAGAAAGGGAAAAGTGAACTCTCAGCGATTCAGGAAGTGGAACAGAACTTTAATATTCCTGTAGCCAGTATCATTAAGCTGGAAAATCTGATTGCTTATCTCGAGAAGCAATCTGATAAAACTGATCTTCTGGATAAAGTTCAGGCGTACAGAAAAGATTATGGCATTTAGCCGATTATCAATTTAATACCGACCAACAGGGTGACAATTTCATAAGCCCGCTTGATCCATTTATTGCCTTTGGCGATGGAAAGGTGGGCTCCAATATAGCCTCCCAGCAAAGAGCCGACCAATAGAACAGGTAACCAGTCCCATTTAATGGTACTGAGCAAACCCAGTGTCATGGCCCCACTGCCATTCCAGAATAGTCCAACCAGTACCAGGGTATGGGCCACCGCCCGTTTGTAGTCCATACCAAACCAGCGTACCAGCCAGAGGGTGACAAACAGCCCGGTCCCCGAAGTCAAAGAGCCATTCAGAATACCAATACAAAACAAAACGACCCCACCTATCACTATGCCACGCTGGTCTTCATGTTGCGGTTTTTCCACCTGACCCAGTTGGGGTTGTAGCCAGGAGTAGAGACCCAGGCCTGCGGTGAGAATACCCAGGGCAATTTCTGCTGGCCGATCTGGGATATTCAGAATCACCCCAGCTCCGACCACCACACCGGGTACGCCACTGAGAATCATTAGCATTGCGTAGCGCCAATAGAGGTTTTTCTCGCGGATATGACGAAGAGTGGCACCAATTCCCAGAGCAACGGTTGCCAGTTTGTGGGTCGCTAGTGCTACACTAAAGCCCAGCCCCAGAAATATCAGGGCTGGTAGCTGTAGCAAACCCGCGCCACCACCAGCAAAGGCGGAGAAGGCGTTGGCCAGCAGGGAAATAAAAAATAACAGGATTTGCTCAAACACGGTGACTCCTC
>Ga0224506_10000827_pt1 | contig 24146 bp, 22 predicted proteins | sample SF_Jan12_sed_USG_2_FD_169108 | JGI IMG/M metagenome (GOLD analysis project Ga0224506, IMG submission 169108) | Sediment microbial communities from San Francisco Bay, California, United States - SF_Jan12_sed_USGS_8_1 | ecosystem: Environmental > Aquatic > Marine > Sediment | place: USA... | reverse complement strand
TTCAATTTCAGCCACAGAGCAATCCGGTCGCACACGCATAACCGAAATTAAACCCATACAAGAGCTTTTTAAATTAAATCTTGGGAGTATTACCAATCAAGGTGTTGCTTTCGTGTTGCATCCCGGAAAAAAAGACATAAATTATGCCGAAGGATTGCAATTACTTAAAAAGTGCACAGAAACCAGTATAGTTATTGGTCCAGAGGGAGGCCTTAGCGAAGCTGAGCTTACCCACCTACAAGTCCATGGCTTTAAACCTCTACGCCTAGGCCCTCGAATTTTGCGCACAGAAACAGCGCCAGTTGCGGCTCTTAGTATCTTACAGCTATTTGCAGGCGACTTACCCTAATTCTTAATAACCATACAAATATCAATATTTAGTAAATAAATGTAAAATGGCTCTTAATTATGTTGACTGTTTTGATAGGTTATTATAATCTTTAATTGATAGGTTCACTAGGGTATATGCCCTTTGCTCGAAAACACACGGGGGATAAACATGAGGATTCCAGGCAAGAGTCGTTACGCCATATCAGCAATGATTGATTTAGCACTACACAACGACGTACGACCATTGACTATAGCGGAAATCGCTGAAAACCAAAGGATTTCACTCTCATATCTAGAACAACTGTTCGCAGATTTAAGAAAAAGCGGCCTAGTAAAAGGCACACGTGGCCCAGGGGGAGGCTATCGGCTCAGCCGTGGTGTAGGGGAAATCAATATAGCTCAAATTATTTTGGCGGTTGACGATAAAGCGCAAGAATTGATGGAAGACACTGGCAACTATTTGCCTTTTGAAATGTGGGGTGATTTAAGTACAAAAATATTCTCCTATATTGAATCCATCTCATTGGCCGATTGTATTGCTAATGAAAAAGCGAAATCTTCATCACATGCATCAGAACAACCAACAATTTCGCAAGAGAGTGCGGACTTATCGCCCGCATAATGTTACAGGTGCCATCGCCGTATTTTTAAGTTAAAATACGCGAAATAAGGAGACAGTCATGGCATATAGTGAAAAAGTACTCGACCATTACGAAAATCCACGAAACGTGGGGTCTTTTGACAAGAACGACGACAGTGTAGGAACAGGCATGGTCGGCGCACCCGCTTGTGGCGACGTTATGCGTTTGCAAATCAAGGTTAATGACGAAGGCATAATCGAAGATGCCAAGTTCAAAACCTATGGCTGCGGTTCAGCGATAGCTTCTAGCTCCTTATTAACCGAGTGGGTCAAAGGCAAAACGCTGGAGCAAGCGCAAGAAATAAAAAACACCGACATTGCTGAAGAATTAGCTTTGCCGCCGGTAAAAATTCATTGCTCAGTTCTCGCTGAGGACGCCATCAAAGCGGCAATAGACGATTTGCGCAAGAAAAGCCAAGACGGTTCACAGCGTACCGGTACAGAATAAATAAACTACACTTACCTATCCCAATTACATCCTAATCGGAATAGTTTTTGAAGCATCTAGTGACCTTACACAAAAAAAGGTCACAGGTGTGTTCAAGAATCTATCCCCCACCCATTTATTCGGCCAAGAAAAGATACGCTATCAAACAAGCGATGATTTTGGTGAAATACAAGTCGTCGATGATAAGCTTTTGCGTACCTTATACTTAGGCAGCCGCAACAAACAAAGCGCAATGGTGAGAAGCCATCCCAATGTCCTTGTGCTTGAATATACCCAACTTGTGACTTCGGCACTTCTCTTCCAACCGAACCCAAAATCTATTTTAGTGCTTGGATTAGGTGGAGCTTCACTCGTAAAATTCTTTCGTAGGTTGAATCCGTGTGCAGAAATTCTTGCTGTCGAGTTACGCGAGAAAGTAGTTAATATAGCCCACGACTTTTTTTACTTACCACGCAACGACAGCCACTTACACCTCTATTGCGAAGATGCCTTTAAATTTATAGAAATACATGCCCAAGATCTATGTAACGATATTCTTGTTGTCGACTTATTTTCACAAAATGGACCGTCAAAGGCGGCTACCTCAACTGTTTTTTTTAATCTCTGCAAGCAATCCTTAAGCAAAAAAGGTATACTCTGCGTAAATTGGTGGAATAATGATACTCGTAATTTGAAACTAATTGTAAGTACGCTCAAACAGTTATTTAGCGGAAAACTTCTTTATATTAATAGCAGCAAGAAGCCAGGGAATATTCTTATTTTTGCTTTTAACGACCACTCAATATTCGAGCCCGGACTCTCTGATAAAATGTGGTTTACAGACCTAGAGCATCAGACTGGCATTAATTACACCCACCTGGTTCGGCGGTTTCGTCAGTGCTAACATCTAATTAATTTGTTTGTTGTTTGGAGGATCAAGTGTTGAAAAACACTGCTGTTAGGTTAGTTATTTTTTTTATCGTCATTGCGAGCCATCAAGTTTATGCGGATTCAAAACTGTCAATTTACGGCACTATTCATTTATCCACCGATATAATTCAAACTGAATCAGGTAGAGACGTCTTAGTTTCAAGTAACGCAAGCCGATTTGGAATTAAAGGTTCCGACGAGCTGTCTCCAACGCTAAAGGTCTTGTGGAAACTGGAATCGGAAATAGATGCTAGTGGCGAAGATGCAAACAACACACAATTAAAGCCACGCAATCGATTTATCGCAATCGCCACACCATTTGGCATGCTGCTAGGTGGTCACCACGATACACCACTGAAAACCTTGGGATCAAAAGTCGAATTATTTGAAAACTCGATCGCCGATCGCCGAACAATAATAGGAAGTAGCGCATTTTCAACAGCTCCAGACAGTTCGAATCTGGGCAATGTTTTTGATATACGCGCCAAAAATGCGCTTATGATCGTAATGCCATCAATTGCCGGCGTTGAGATTCGTTATTTGAGATCGACTGGCCAAGATTCTGTCAATGGTAGCGACTTCAATAGCGTTGAAAGTTTTAGCGGTGTTTATAAAAACAAATTTTTCTATGTTGGCGGCGCTTATGAAGATCAGCCTCAGAAAGACTCAAGTGCACAGCGCTTCGTTGGAGGCATTGAGTACAAACAACTGCAATTAAATTTTCTATATGAAATTATAGATTCCACGTACCAGGCGTTGGAACGAAGCGCCAAGGGCGTAAGCGCTGCATATACTGCTGGCAAAAATGTCGTAAAAGCGCAAGCATTTCAAGCTGGAAATTTTTATAAGAATAAAACATCATCTGGTAACTTGTATGCATTTGGCATAACACGTCAGTCAAGCAATAAATTGTCTATTTACACTGTTGCCACTTTCTTAAAAAATGACTCCGACGCACAATTTTCTTTAATGGGCGGCGAACATGGAGAGCACTACAATCTCGGTCTTGGTGAAACCGCTTACGGCTTGTCGTTTGGCATCAATTATAATTTCTGAAAACACCCAATATTAATCAATAACAATCAATTGATAACCTAGACGTTGGAATTCGAGTATTCTTTGTGGCCCAGCTGGTGCAACTTCAACATATTCCGGGAAGTCCTCCTTCACTTTGTTATACCATGAAGCATGCGTTCCACATACTGCAACCGGCACCCCATCAGCCACTAAACTTTTCACAGCTTGCTGAACAGTCTGGTTTTCTTTTTGATGCTCTTTGAGCAAGCCAAATTGCTCCGTGCCGTGACTAACAATTGCGAATTTAATGTTAGGTGATTTCGACTTAAGCAGGGCAATAAAATTTTTTATTTTTGGCACGGCCCATTGCAATGCATTTTCGTCTCCCTTAACAACTTCAAAAACGACACCAACGGGTACCGATTGAGACTGAACTATGAATTGAACATCTGCATCTGAATTTGCACGCGCAGAATTATTGAAAAAAATTGCCAAAAGATATAAGGTGAAAATTCGTAAAAAATATCTTTTTTGGTTAGTCATAGGTGACTCCTTTCAAACCATGAGCTTTTACATTTAGTTTAGGTATTTGTAGTATTTTAGTAAGATAGCAGATCCTGTAAAATTTGTCTCTGCGTCGTTAAGCAACATCTCGAAAGATAACTCTTGAAAACTTCGCTCAATAACCACTGTATTAACCAAATGCTTTGGTAGACCTAATTTTTCTATTTTGTTTAATTTGTAACTTAATTTGTAATCATCACTTCTGAATTCAATATTAATTTCCTGCCTATCCGACGCTAAACGAGGAATTCGAAAGTAATTAATGCTCAAGTTTTGGTTTACGTTATAGCTAAAATGATGCTGCGAATTCAATCTAGCATTTATTTCCAAGAATCGTAACGAATAGCTTACGTTCGAGAAACGAAAACGCATTTTGGCTTCAGAATTGTGCGCCAATTCTCCTTCATGACCAAACCAGCTATCCTGAGACAGACTAGCACCAACAAAAAGACGACCAATATATTTGTCTAAAGAAATTTCTGTGGATTGATAAGCTTCAGCTAATCGGTAACTAAAATGAAAAATATTAAATTGACCCATGACATTTAAATTATTCGAAAAGTTATAGAGAGAGTTATAACTATACTGTACCGCATCATAACTAACGGCATAACTAATGACATCAAATGAGCCGCTAATTCCAGTGGAAACATTATGAGTAAAGCCATGAGGAATAAAAACAGCAGAACTGGTCGCATAGTAGCCCGTACGTTTTGCGTAGTTCAGACCCGCAACAACCACCGGACCATCTTCCGTTTTTTCCGCGGAGTGATAAAAATTATCTTTCAGCAAATCGCTTGCTGTAAATGCAAATCCGGATTGTGCTACCAGAAAAGAAACAAAAATGATCGCAGGACTGATTAACCTCATAAAACTATCCCCAACCTTTAATCAATAATTATTAAGGCACCTTCACTAACTTTATTGATCGAAAAATTGCGGGTATGTTTAATAGCGCATCCAGGTTTTCTGTGACCATGAACACAAATATAAAATAAACTATTTTTATAGTGTAAAAAGAAGACTAATTCTTAGATGATCTCAAACAGTAACTATGCCATAGCGCCTTGCTGCCCTAGCCACTGCTTGAATTGACCTATCGGCATTGGAGGACATAAATAGAAACCTTGTCCGCGAACAAATCCCATTTTCATCACATGACGCATTATTTCCTCACTTTCAATACCTTCGACAGTTATTTTTATTTTCAAAGATTCACCAATCGTTCTGGCAATATCCAATACAGATTGAACTCTTGGTGTATGCAAACATGTTAAGGCAATTTGCCGGTCTACCTGCAATTCGCTTATAGCCAAGTCTTGAAAATCCAGCCACGAGATAGGTCCCCTTCCAAAATTATCCACACAAATATTTACCCCTGCCTCCTTCAACAAAAGTATATTTTTTTTAATCAAACCATTCATGCTTGTAAAAGCATCATTTGCTATTTCAACTACCAGATCTGATGGATGAATATTATCTCGTTGAATATAATGCTTGAACATATTATACAATCCAGCATCCTGTAGATTACTTAAAGACAAATTCAACATTAATTGACTTAGCAAACCTTCTTTTTTTAGTTCTGCAAAGCCAAACAATGCATTATCAAGCATGTACTCACACAAGGGCTTAGACAAACCAACCAAGTCTGCCGCCTTAATGAATTGCTCAGCATACAAGGTTCCTTGATCTTGGTGTTGCCAACACAATAACGCCTCTGCTGCCTCAACAGCGCCAGTTTTGAGATTAATAACAGGCTGATACTGCACATAAAGCTCTTTGTTCGTGGAAGCCATTTTCAGCTCTTTCATCAACTGGCTTTCAGATTCTGATTTTGATTCAATAGACTGATCATAAAAATGAAATCGATCTGAGGAGTACTTGGCTTCATACATTGCCAGATCAGCGCGTTTAACCAATGCTTCTGTATCCATTGCATGATCCGGATAAATAGCAAGTCCTATACTTGCAGAAATATAGAATTTGTTGTGGCTTAACTCAACAGGTGCTTCGATGCTGGTTAGAATCTTATCACAAACGTGCTCTGCACTTTGGGTGCTAATATCTCTTAACAGAACTGCAAACTCATCACCACCGATTCTCGCCGCCGTATCCGACTTTCGAATGACTTGTTGCAAACGCATGGATATCTCTTTCAACATTTCGTCTCCATAATGATGCCCAAGCGTATCATTAATGTTTTTAAACTTATCCAAATCAATAAACAACAATGCAAACTTTTGCTTTTCTCTTTCCGCAACAAAAATTTGCTGCTGTATACGATCATATAAAAGTGTGCGATTAGGTAAGCCTGACAAGGCATCGTGGGTTGCCTGGTGTTGTAATTTTTCTTTTTGAGCATCCAATCGATCCAGAAGTTTAGATAGCACAATCGCGCCCCAAGCTGAAATCCAGAATAGAAAAATAGTGATCAACAATAATGGAGGCCACATTTCTTCCACATATAGCGATAATCGTGTTGATTCGGAAACTTGAATTAGTGTTGCCACAAAATCTGATGATGGAACTTTTCTTCGGCCCCAATTGTAAGTACGATTATCCAAACTAACGACGCCAATACTATTCGCATCTACCAACACTGCTTTTAGAACTTCATTTGGTATGCTTTTATCATCAATAAGAACTAAAAGTTGCCCACCTTTTTGAAAAAGAATACTAATACCTTCTGTTTTATGCGTTTCAGCCCATTGCGTTAAAGACTGCTTAGTTACCTCACCATCAATATCGGCAACAATATCTTTCATTAGATATTCGGACAAATCAGAAAGAAGATTTTCTTTGATAATATTGTTACTGCTATAGGCAGAATTGAAAGCTATATAGCTGAAAACAAGTAACAATGAGGTAGCTGAAATAAAAAAGATTAGTATGAGCTTGGATCTTAGCTTCATCAAATTTGCCCTATAACAATCACTTGTTAGGATTTAGCACTTGGCTTAAAAGTGGACACACCTGACATATGATAAACCGGGCAATGGCTAACTGCTGCAGCGAATAAGTTCAAAATCCCAAATAACCCAAGTATTAAATTAAGTACAAAGTGGTCAATTATGTGGGTTGCAAAAAACCCCAAGTAGACACAAATTATTCCAACGAAAAGCCGAACTAATCGATCAATTGAGTGTAAGTTTTTGGGGAACATTATATTTGCACCTTTTTTCATTAACTAAATGATTTAAGATGCATTTTTATCGGATTATTAAACTCTAGACTTTAGAACAATGTTTATAAAATGGTGGGCCTGGTAGGACTCGAACCTACGACCAATGGATTATGAGTCCACTGCTCTAACCAACTGAGCTACAGGCCCGTTTCAGCGCAACAAACAGTATTTTATGCCTTCACTAAGAATTATTCTAGGAAACTACGTAACTGCTCTGAACGGGTTGGGTGACGCAGTTTTCGTAATGCCTTGGCTTCAATTTGACGAATACGCTCACGGGTCACATCAAACTGCTTACCCACTTCTTCCAACGTATGGTCTGTATTCATATCGATACCAAAACGCATACGCAATACTTTTGCTTCACGTGCAGTCAGGCTTTCAAGAATGGATAACGTGGATTCTCTCAAGCCCTCAAAAGTTGCTGAATCGCCAGGTGAGGTGATTGTAATATCTTCAATGAAATCACCCAAATGAGAATCTTCATCATCACCAATCGGTGTTTCCATTGATATTGGCTCTTTTGCAATTTTAAGCACTTTTCGAATCTTGTCTTCAGGCATATCCATACGCTCAGCCAGTTCTTCAGGCGTAGCTTCACGGCCCATTTCCTGTAACATTTGACGTGAGACACGATTGAGCTTATTGATTGTTTCAATCATATGAACCGGAATACGGATCGTACGTGCCTGATCAGCAATGGAGCGAGTAATTGCCTGACGAATCCACCAGGTCGCATAGGTCGAAAATTTATAACCACGGCGATATTCAAATTTATCAACCGCTTTCATTAAACCTATATTGCCTTCTTGAATCAGATCGAGGAATTGCAAACCACGATTCGTATATTTTTTCGCAATTGCTATGACTAGCCGCAAATTGGCTTCGACCATTTCTTTTTTCGCACGACGTGCCTTGGCTTCTCCAATCGACATATTGCGATTGATTTCTTTAAGACGATGAATGGTCATACGACATTCACCTTCAATTTCGCTTAATTTTATTTGCGCTTTACGTACATCTTCCTTACATGCGTTCAGGGCACTGGAATAAGGTTTGCTCTCATCAACTACACTTTCCAACCAGTTTGGATTGGTTTCGTTTTGTGGAAAGGATTGAATAAAATCTTTACGTGGCATTTTTGCTTGCTTGACACATGCATTCATAATCATACGTTCTTCAGCACGAATACGATCAACAATGGCTCGCTGCCGCTCAACCATGCGATCGATAAAGCGCTGAGATAGTTTCAATTCCATAAACGCGTCGGTGCACGCTTGCTGAAGCTTAAGCACGGACTTGTCACCGGCACCTTTTTTCTCAGCCGCTTTTGTATATTTAGCGTGTAGCTCACCAATATGTTCAAAACGCTGACGTGCTTCCTCTGGATCTGGACCGGTATCAACCGCTGCATCATCATCTGAATCATCATCACTGTCGTTATCATCAGTACTAGTGGCAACTACAGGAGGCGCTATCGGCGCATCATCTTCATTTGGGTCGACAAAACCTGTAATTAAATCGCTCAAACGCAACTCGTCTTCCTGTACACGCGCAGCTAAACGAAGTAGCTCGTCAATGGTTGCAGGATTAGTCGATAATGCTTCAATAACTTGACGTACACCATCCTCAATTCGTTTAGCGAGTAAAATCTCACCTTCACGAGTTAATAGTTCAACCGTCCCCATTTCTCGCATATACATGCGCACAGGATCAGTCGTACGACCAAAGTCTGAATCGACGGACGCCAACGCAGCAGCAGCTTCTTCAGCGGCATCGTCGTCTTGTACGGCGGAGTCACTCATTAACATGGAATCTGCATCCGGCGCTACTTCGTGCACAGGTATGCCCATGTCATTGATCATGTTGATAATATCTTCGATTTGCTCAGAGTCGACGATTTCATCTGGCAGATGATCGTTCACTTCGCGATAGGTCAGATAACCCTGCTCTTTACCCTTTGCAATCAATGACTTGATTTGAGACTGCTGTTCTGAATTCATATTTTATTACTATTCCGCGCGTTTCAATCAAAAAATAGCCGTGTAGTATACAGTAAAAGATTTTTTTATCCTAGACACAAACTTTAGCCTAGGAATTCAGATCTTGCCCAATAAAATTTTGCTTACTTAACTCGATCATAGACTTCATTTGCTGCATTTCTTCTCGACTCAATCCCTGCGACTGTGCTTTTTGAATTAAGCGGTCAGTCTGTTGTTCAATCCCAGCCTGCACAATTCTTTGTAAGGTATCTTTAAATTGTTGTTGCAAGCCAGTTATAGGCACTTGCGGCGTTTGCCGAGTAAGTTTGAGTAAATATTTAAACGCTTCCCGGTCGCGCCAGTGCTCTAATATTAGGCCACTATTACTATGTGGGCGTTCCCTAACAAATTCAAATAATTCAAATAATAAGTCTAGTCCAGCAAATTCAGCTTGCTGAAAATCCGGCAAATCACCTGTTTCTGCCGCCAAACGTGGAAAATGTACTAATAACTGAATCGCTTGACGCACAGGACTGGGTGCAGCATGAACCTGTCGCTGAGACTGTGTTCGCTGCGGTTGCGATTTGAAACCGACCGGTTTAACTTCACTGCCACCAGTGAGAATATTAGTTGTTACACCTGAAATATCGGCTAATTGAGTTAACATCAAGTTTTGGTAAGCGCCAGCGGGAATATTTTTTATCAGAGGCTGCGCCAAACCAACCAATCTAGCTCGCCCTTCGATTCCACGCATATCGGCTTTTTTACGCAAAAAGTCGAAAAAGAAATTAGACAGGGATTCCGCTGTCTTGATTTTACTTAATAGCGCCTGTAAGCCGAACTCACGCACAAAACTATCAGGATCATGACCTTGTGGCAAAAACAAAAAACGGTACTCTACACCGAGCTCAGTTAAAGGCAGGGCATTCTCTAATGCACGCCACGCCGCTTTATACCCTGCAGCATCTGCATCAAAACAAAAAATAACTTGCTGACTATGCCGCGCTAGCTGACGAATATGTGATTCGGTTAATGCAGTTCCTAACGCAGCAACCGCGTAATGCAATCCATGTTGCGCCAGTGAGACCACATCCATATAACCTTCCACTACCAGAACCTGTGGCAGCTCTCGCAATTGCTTACGCGCCTGATAAAGACCATACAACTCCTGGCCTTTATGGAAAATCGGTGTTTCTGGAGAATTCAGATATTTGGGCTCTTCTTGAGCCATCACTCGACCACCAAAGCCGACTACACGGCCACGACGATCACGAATGGGAAACATAATACGGTCACGAAAACGGTCATAACTACGACCATCATCGTTTTTAATCAACATGCCGGTTTCAAACAAGGCTTTTGTTAAGTTATGATCCTGACCTAAAACCTGGCTTAAATTATTCCAGCCCGGTGGTGCAAATCCAATCTCGAATTGGGCAGCTAGCTCTCCACTCAAGCCTCGCTGCTTCAAATAATCGACTGCTTTTTGTCGTTGCGGATGTTTACTCAACTGCTGCCGGTAAAAGCGCACGACTTTTTCTAGTAATTCAAATAAATCTATTTCCGATTCCACTTTTGCGACCTGATGCTCAAGAACCGGCAGACTCATACCTGCTAGCTGAGCCAGTTCTTTTACTGCATCTATAAATCCCAAATGGTCGTATTCCATGAGAAAACTGATAACAGTTCCATGAGCCCCGCAACCGAAGCAGTGATAAAACTGTTTTTCACTAGAAACAGTGAATGACGGTGTTTTTTCTTGATGAAAAGGACAACAGGCTTTGTATTCCCGGCCAGCTTTTTTAAGCGGGATACGCGATTCAATCGCGTCGACAATATCTACGCGGCTTAGCAACTCATCAATAAAGTGTTGTGGAATGCGATTAGCCATGAAACCAGCAGGCCTAAGTCCTTGGAACAGATTATGAGATTATGCGTGCAAGTTTAGCACACGCGACTTAAAGGACTAGCTTAGACGTGCCTTTATTTTAGCGCTGACAAGACTCATGTCTGCTCGGCCCTTGAGCTGGCCTTGCAATACACCCATGACTTTCCCCATATCTTTCATAGCACTAGCGCCCGTGGATTGCAGGGCTTGTTCGATGGCTGCATCAACTTCAGCATCGGATAGGGGTTCGGGTTGAAATTCTGAAATAATTGTAATTTCTGCGGCTTCTTTTGCGGCTAATTCGTCACGACCCGCTAATTCAAACTGGCTAATAGATTCACGTCGCTGTTTAACCATTTTTTCAAGCACAGCAAGGATTTGTGTATCATCTAACTCGATACGCTCATCAACTTCACGTTGCTTGATTGCGGCCATGATAAGACGAATGACACCTAAGCGCTCTTTTTCACGCGCTTTCATGGCATCTTTAACTGCTTGCTGCAGCCGTTCCTTGAGTGTCTCACTCATGGCCAGGAATCCGTTTTTACTTAGAAGCTAATTCGAGGTAACGCTGGACCGCGTGCACGACCACGACCACCACGATCACCACGAAGGTTTTCACGAGTCGTACGCTTCAATTGACGTTTTACAGCCGCTGCTTGCTTACGCTTGCGAACTTGAGTGGGTTTTTCATAATGTTCACGACGACGAACTTCTGATAAAACACCGGCTTTTTCACAAGCACGTTTGAAACGACGCAAAGCTACGTCAAACGGTTCATTATCTTTTACTTTAACACTGGGCATATCTTTACCTATGTCATTGAATTCAATATTAAATTAATTAAGTGACCAAACTCTACGGAGAGCCTGATCGCGCCCATTGGAACTGCGCCAAGGACAAAGACCGGGGATTGTACCCGTTCAAAGGCGCTAAAGCAATCAAGTATTAGGCCAACAGCATTTATCGTATAATCGGCGCCAATATTTAGCCTAGTATGTGAAAAACTTACTTTTGCTTAACCCATAACCGAATTGAGGTCAGCCATGCTTGTTTTAGGCGTAGAAAGTTCTTGCGATGAAACTGGGGTCGCACTATACGATAGCGAGTGCGGCCTTGTCGCCCATGAGCTTTATAGTCAAGTAAAATTGCATGCTAAATACGGCGGCGTGGTACCTGAATTGGCATCTCGCGATCACGTTCGTAAAACCATTCCACTGATCCAAACCCTGCTGGAAAAAAGCCATACGCAGAAATCACAAATCGACGCTGTGGCTTTCACTGCTGGACCGGGTTTGGCTGGCGCTTTAATGGTAGGTGCAGGAATTGGTCGCGCACTAGCTTGGGCTTTGAAAAAACCGGCCATTGCAATCCATCACATGGAGGGACATTTACTCGCCCCGTTATTGGAAACCCCCGCTCCTGAATTCCCGTTTTTGTGTTTATTAGTATCAGGCGGCCATACCTTGTTAGTCGACGTGCAAGCATTGGGGAACTATCAAGTATTAGGCGAATCCTTGGACGACGCCGTAGGCGAGGCCTTTGATAAAACCGCCAAAATACTCGGCCTGGGTTATCCTGGCGGCCCTGCTTTGGCAAAACTTGCCTACCAAGGAAATGCTAATCGATTTAAATTTCCTCGTCCCATGACTAATCGTCCGGGCCTCGATTTTAGCTTTAGTGGCTTGAAGACTTTCGCTTTAAATACGTTAAATAGCTGCCAAGGTAGTGAACAAGATAAAGCTGATATTGCGCTTGCTTTTGAACAAGCGGCTGTGGACACTTTACGCATCAAATGCCAACGCGGACTGCAGCAAACTGGACATAAGCAGCTAGTAGTCGCAGGTGGCGTAAGCGCAAACCAGGTTTTGCGTGATTCACTTCAATCAATGGTGGTAAAAAACCAAGCAAAGGTGTTTTTCCCCCGACTAGAATTCAGTACCGATAATGGCGCCATGATTGCGTTTGCCGGCTATTTGCGTTTAGCCCGAGGTGAAAGCAGTGATTTAAGCTTTAAAGCTAAACCTCGCTGGTCACTTCAAGATCTAACCTAATCCAGCTCCATAGGATCAACGTCAATCGACCAACGAACTTTGTTACTCTGAGGCGACTGCTTTGCTTGCTGTAACAACCAATGCGCCGCCTGATGGAGGAAGCCTCTTTTTTGCCCTAACAATAATAATTGAGCGCGGTGCTTACCCGCTTTTCTCACCATAGCTGCCGGTATCGGCCCTAGCAACTCAATAGCATCAGCATAATCACTTAATAAGGTTTGGCAGTCACGTAAAAACTGCATTGCCAAGTCCGAGTGAGTCGCTTCTGCCCTAATCAAAATGGCATAGCGGTACGGTGGCAAACCAGTTTCTTCACGCTCGAACAAGGCTTGCTTGGCAAACTCGTCGTAGCCTTGTTTCACCACACAATTTAGTAGCTGATGTTCAGGAAAGCGAGTTTGCACTACTACTCTGCCTGGTTTTTCTGCGCGACCAGCGCGACCAGCTACTTGAATAATCAATTGCGCCAAGCGCTCGCTGGAACGAAAATCAGAGCCATAAAGCCCTTGATCGGCATCAAGAATAACGACCAATGTGACATTCGGAAAATCATGCCCTTTAGCTAACATTTGAGTACCTAACAATATTTGTTTCTGCCCGCTTTTCAATTTTTCTGTGAGACTTTGCATGGCGCCTTTTTGCCGGGTCGTGTCACGATCAACCCGCACAATTTCAACTTCTGGAAATATGTGCTTTAACTCTTCTTCGATTCTCTCTGTGCCAAAACCTAAACTATTGACCTGCGCGGAGCCACATTCAGGGCACTCAGCTGGCAATTTAGTTTCTGCAGCGCAATGATGACAACATAGGCGATGCTGTTGACGATGCACAGTCATATGCGCATCACAACGTCGGCAATGAGCAATCCAGGCACATTCTGGACAAATTAAGGTCGGTGCAAAACCACGACGGTTTAGAAAAATTAAAACTTGTTCATCACGAGCTAGGACTTCCCGCACCATGGGTATGACATTCGTTGCTAAGCCGGCCATGGTTTTTTGTTTATTCAAATCAACAATGGCCAACTTAGGCGGGCTCGCGCCGCCAGCGCGCTGCTTTAACTGCACAATTTGGTAACGCTGGCTATATGCGCTTTTCAGCGTTTCCAACGAAGGTGTCGCACTGCCGAGAATTATGGGTATTTGTGTTTGCTGCGCCCGATGGATAGCCATATCCCGCGCATGATAGCGGAATCCTTCTTGTTGCTTGAACGATAAGTCATGCTCTTCATCAATAATGATCAAACCTAAATTTTGAAACTCACTGAAAACGGCGGAGCGTGTACCCAAAACCACTTGCGCCTGCCCCTCTCTAGCGGCTAACCACGTATGTAAACGTTGTCGATCACTCAAACCCGAGTGTAGTGCAAACACTTGTTTTTGCAGACCTGCTTGTAAACGTTGAATTAGTTGAGGCGTTAAACCAATCTCTGGCACCAACATTAAGACTTGCTGGCTTTTGTGAATTACCTGGCGCATGACATCCAGGTAGACTTCTGTTTTGCCACTGCCAGTAACGCCTTCGAGCAAAAAAACCGTAAACCGGTCAAGCCCTTTTACAATGGCATCAACACAATGGGTTTGTTCTGCATTTAAGCTGATTTGACTGACCGGGCTCGTTACTTCATATGTTTGCAAAACTTGTTCTTCATGACGGATGACTAAATTATTGTCCAACAAACGTTTAATACTGTCGCGCCAATTGGAGAACTGTTGGTTTAACTGCTCGACATTCACTCCATAAGGATGTTGCTGAATGAACCGGAAAACTGCGATTTGTTTTTTTGCCCGCGACGACAATGAGTCTATTTGCGCCGTTGAATTTATTCTCCACAAGACGGTTGTGGCGTATTCGGCAGGAATTGCCTGTTTGAGTAGATTTGGCAATGCCGCAAATATCACTTCACCTACGGCGTGATGGTAATATTCTGCTACCCACATCAACCATTGTAGCATTCCCGGACGAATGATGGCCGTAGTGTCAATCACTTCGAGCACAGATTTAATTTTTTCTGCTGATATATCGGTTTGGTTTTTTGTTTCCAAAACCACAGCCACTAATTTATTTTTGCCAAATGGCACCAATACACGACAGCCTGGTAGCAAACCGCAAAGGTGGGTTGGCACGGTATAATCAAATACCTGACGTAAAGGTTTGTCGATTGCAACACTTACAAATTGAGAATCAGCCATGGGTGGAACTCTAGCACGAGCAAGATCAAGGCTGAATGGAAAACGGTACTTTTAGAAACCTATAAAAGTCGATTTGGCGGCAACAGCTCACATGTAGCATTGACTTAATTCGCTAAGTACGCGAGACAAAATTAAAAATTTGCTTATCCACAGAAGCTGTGGATAAGTCTGTGGATGAACTGGGGTTAACAAAGCAAAGCATAACTGATTCAAGGCTTGCGCTTAAATTGTACATTTTTTGCGCTTATGTAACTTATTGTTTTAAAAGACTAAACACCATGCCGTTGATACTATTGATAAAATTTTTATTACACTAAGCCAAGTAAATGACACAAATATGACTTGTTAACAACTTAGAACTTTGCTAAGGAATAAGCGCTCACTAACCCGATCTCGGCGTTACACTAAATTCCTGCACTTCCTCCATTTGTGCCAATGTTTCCGCAAGTGTACGGAATGCGCCAGGTCGACGCGTGAAGACGGTCATTTCTAAACGAATCCATTTCCCTTCCGCTTCCAAATGATAGGTACGGCCAGTTGTTCCAAAATGGTGATAACGAATAACTTCCATGATGTCATCTTCATTCAGATGTTCTTTGCGTAGAACCCTCACAGATAATCGGCCAAATTGCAATGTAGGTAATACATTTTCGAACCAGCGAAATAAAGACAAGGTGCCTAAAGCAAGAATAGTGGCGATACCTGCGGCAACATAAAAACCCATGCCGATAAGAATGCCAATCGAGGCCGTCACCCAAATCGAAGCAGCTGTCGTGAGTCCACGAATAGTGAAGCGCTCTTTCATTATGACGCCCGCACCCAAAAAGCCGATACCGGTCATGAGACCTTGTGCCATTCGTGTTGGGTCAACCCGAATTGTGTCAATAGGCGCAGATTTAAGCAGCTCCCATTGATAAACCGTCAGTAGCATTAACATACTTGACGACATACAGACCAAACTATGTGTGCGAAACCCCGCTGGGCGACCGTTATAGCTGCGTTCCAAACCGATTAAACCACCAGCAGCTAATGCACCAACTAAACGAATTAAACTGGGAAGGTATTCTTCAAACATCGTGTTTTTATATCCTTAACAACCTAACAATCGATTAAAGCGTCCATAATCTGTTAGAACCATCAAATAAGAAAATTGTTCATTGTTTCTATGCCGTGTAAAATCTACTGCTAAATGCTTGCCGGAATCTAAAGGAAAAAACATGAGTGATTGTATCTTTTGTAAAATTGTTGCAGGGGACCTTCCCTGTGACCGCGTCTACGAAGACGAACACGTAATCGCATTCAATGACATGCATCCTCAAGCGCCTCACCACATTTTAGTTATTCCGAAAACTCATGTGGCCGGTGTCAATGACTTTAGTGATGAGCAACAACTATTATTAGGGGCCATTGTATTAGCTGCAAAAAAAATCGCTGCACAACTTAGTGTAGCGGAAGATGGGTATCGTTTGGTTATGAACTGTAATGGCCATGGCGGTCAAACCGTGTTCCATACCCATATGCACTTCCTAGCCGGACGGCAAATGCTTTGGCCGCCGGGTTAGTTGTAAAATGAATTAGAATTTCAATTTCTTCTTCAATTGATCTTTGGCTTTATCGACCTTTTTGCCTGCCTTCTTTTGTATCAAAGCTTCGATATCTTTTTGTTTGGCGGCAATCTTGTCTTCAATGACTTTTAGTTTCTTAGCGCGCTTCCCTAGTCGTTTTTCAATGTTTTGTTTTTGTTTCGCCACGCCATCTTCAACGTCTTTAAGCTCGCCTCTTACAATGCCATTCACCCGGTTTTGAATTTTCTTATTAATCGCCTGGGCTTTTTTGCCCAACAAACGATTTAATTCCTGACTGACTTTTTTGTCGATATTGGAACGCACAGCAAAATTAGGATTGCTTAGTTTACCGCTGATGGTTGCATCCAGCGTGACTTGATCAAAGCTCTGGAAAACATTTCGTAATGCTTTTTTTGTTTGTGTATTAGCTTTGGCATCGGGACTGTATTCAAAATTGACTTTGTTGCTAACCATGGCCAATTGACCATTAAGCTGATCACCTTGAATAACAAATTTCATCTCCAGGTCAGTTTGTTGAGGAATAATAGTTTGTGGTAAGCCACTATCTTTTCCTGCACCCAAACTAATTTTACCCAAATCTGCTTGTTTAGCACTCATTACCAGCTGATCTTCATCCTTGTTCTTACGATGATCGAAAACGCCATCAATAAGCCAATTATTTTTTTCCGTATCCAACTTTATTTTGGTTAATACCGGCTGACTCAAGCGATGAGGATTAGAACTCATATCACTCATGCGCCCATCAAAACTGGAAACCGAATCGCCACCACTAAATATGGCTGTTTTAATATAAAATTTTGGTGGCAACGGTTGGGTAACACTAAAACGCACATCCCGGCCTGTACGGCGTTGCTCACCAACATTTTCAAACTGATCTTCATCACTGGAGACGAATTCTTTGGCGAGCTTGAGGTAATGTAATACTTGGGAAAAGCGATCAATCGCAGCTGCACCAAACACCGCTTTACCGACATCTGAAACATCGAGATCACCCAACTTTGCGAGTTTTTTCACTTCGGCGATATCTTGTTGCGTCAACGATTTCACATCTTTCACTGAAGTTTTCACGGCCTTTAAGTCCGCCTTGGTATCCTTAACAATAGCGGAGGATTGTTTTTTAATGGAATCAACCGATGATTTCATCGACTTTAGCTGTTTAGCACCCTCTTTCAAACCTTTTAAACTTTTTAAATCGGTTTTTTCAAATGCCGCATAATCGGTTTCAAGCGTATCAATATCCTGCTCGATGGTTTGCTCATCCAGACGTTTATTAATATCGTTTAGACGTTGCTGACTGTCTTCTTTTGTGGCCCGTATAGCCTTTACAGATGCCATGTCTTCAGGCTTCATTAAAGCTTCAACATCAACATCTTTGCTCAGAGCGCTTAAATCGATTACAGGCATTTTTTCTTTTAGCTGTTCCAGTTTTGAGGCTTCGGCTTTTTTATCTTTGGCGGCTGTTTTCTCGGAGACTGGCGTCGGTGGTTGATCCGCACTTGAATCAGAACCGTCCACGGCAGAGGGCGTGCTTGGTGCCGCCTTTGGCTTCTCTAGCCAACCACTATCTTGGCGTGCAGTATTAAAATTAAGTTTTTCCAAACGCATATCTTCAATCACTAGCTTACCGGCAAGCAAGGGCATGAATTCAATTTTCATATTGGCACGGTCGGCTTCCAACATATTTTTAAATTCATGATTAGGGTCACCTATGCGCAAGCCATTGAGTTCGGCTTGCAAGGAAAAAATATCTAAATTTAAACCCTGTATATTCACTTTAGTGCCTGTCATTTGGCTCACACTGGACTCGGCAATCGATGCTAAGGTGCCATTGCGGTTCAACCAGACAAAAATAATCAGTGGCAAACTCATTACTAGGAGAACAATTAGTGCTGATTTACGCATGGCTAGTCCTCCGATTTCATAACAAGTGAAAACAAACGACTTTCCATAACCGCTCGGAATATTCGCAAACCACGTATTTTAATCATGAGTTTTTCACGATACTGAGTGACCGCCCAACTCAGCAGGAAATAAAGCGGAATGGAAAAGATAATGGCAAGTGCAGAACTGCCCATGACCACGGTATTGTTAAAGCGCGTCAACATAGCGGCAGTATTGTTATACATCGCTATCCATAAATCCTGCAATGCTGCAATATCACGCAATAACCACAAGCCCAAACTATCGAGCATGGGATCAAATAGCCAACCCACAATTGGCCCAAGCGTCGCGCCAATCATTGCCAAAGCGATATTCACATTAAAAAAGATAATCAGGAGCAATATGATAATGACTTGCAGGGGCCAGCCGGGAATTAAGCCAAAACAAAAACCCAACACAAATCCAGCCGCTAACTGGCGAGGACTGGCACTTTTTTGAATTGCACGGATGAGGTCCGCTAGCATTTTTAACCAAAACATAGGCGTCACTGGTCCCTGTTAATTATAAGTCCTTGTTCGTGATGAGCTAACAATATAGAAACGCTTAACTTGCAGGTTTCTTGCCTGGAAAAAAATAGGCCTTGCATCACTACAAGGCCTATTTTAGCGGAAATAAAAAAGTTTTAATCGTTGAAAATGAGCAATTCTTCGCCAAACTCTTGTTTATAACGTTGCGCAAACGCTTCTCGACTAAAATTATGGTTTTGTGGGCCATGACTTTCAATTTTAATCGTACCAATTAATGAGGCAATTCGCCCGGTGATATGCCAGTCTAAATCATGCAATAGACCAAAAATTAAACCTGCGCGATAAGCATCACCACAGCCGGTGGGATCAGACAATTCTCTGGCTTTAGCGCAAGGAATTTCTATGCGATGTTCTTTGGTATAAATATGCGAACCTTCACCTCCCAAGGTGACGATATATGCTTCCACCTGTTCTGCGATTTCATGAGGTGACATGCCCGTACGTTCTTGTAATAACTCAGCCTCATAGTCATTCACGGTGACCCAGGTGGCTTGTTCGATAAAACGTTTTAAATCCTCACCATCAAACATAGGCATACCTTGGCCTGGATCAAAAATAAACGGAATTTCCGCTTCGTAAAATTCCTGTGCGTGCTGAATCATGCCATCACGGCCGTCGGGTGAAACAATGCCTAAACTAATTCCCGCTGCGTCTTTAACACTGTTTTGATGTGCATACGACATTGCGCCCGGATGAAATGCGGTTATTTGGTTATCATCAAGGTCAGTGGTAATGAACGCTTGCCCGGTAAAACTGCCTGAGACTTCAGTGATGTAATTTCGACTGATGCCACATTTATCCAGCCAATTTGCATAAGGCTGAAAATCATCACCAACAGTCGCCATTGGTTTCGGCTCAGCACCAAGTAGTTTTAAGTTATAGGCTATATTCCCAGCGCAACCACCAAAACTTTTATGCATATCCGGCACTAAAAACGATACATTCAGCATATGCGTCTTATCGGGCAGAATATGGTTTTTAAAATGATCATAAAACACCATTACGGTGTCATAGGCGAAAGAGCCGCAAATCAAAGCTGTCATGTTTTACTCCACATTTAATCCGAAAAAAAATTCCAAAGCGCCATGCCCCATACTAATGCAGCAAATAATAAAGCCAAAAAGACGGCTGCCGATCCTATATCTTTGGCGCGACCTGATAATTCATGACGCTCTTCACCAATGCGATCAATAGCCGCTTCCACAGCGGAATTTAATAATTCGGTGATTAAAACTAAAACAACTACGCCGACCAGCAATAGTTGCATACTTAACTCATTTGATAAAAAAAAAGCACCTGGGATCATGAACACGGCTAATACCACTTCTTCACGAAACGCTGATTCATGCTTAAAAGCTGCTTTTAAGCCTTTAATCGAGTAACCAGTGGCGTTTTTTAGTCGTGGTAAACCGTGTACCTGTTTTTTCATTCAGCCTGCCAGCGTATATCAAGTTCTTTTGCCGCCTTCACTTCATCCAAACGGGTAACCGGCATGGTATGCGGTGCAGTGCGAACCTTATCTGCATCCGTTTGTGCTTCATGGAGAATCGTTGCCATGGCGTCAACGAATGCATCAAGTATTTCCTGCGACTCTGTTTCCGTAGGTTCGATTAACAAACACTCGGGCACTAATAAGGGAAAATACGTGGTTGGTGCATGGAACCCATAATCCAATAAACGCTTAGCAAAATCCATGGTGTTTACTTTAAGGGTTTTTGCCTGATGTTTCAAAGTGACAATAAACTCATGGGTGGCACGACGCTGTGGATAAGCCAAGTCAAAACCTTTTTCCGCTAAGCGCTTCATCAAATAGTTTGCATTAAGCGTGGCAAATTCAGCCACTCGCACCATGCCCTCTTTACCTAACAAACGAGCATAGATATAGGCACGCATGAGAATACCAGCATTTCCGATAAATGCAGACAAACGTCCCATGGTTTGTGGGCAGTCATGTTCATCTACCAGCACATACGAGGGGCCATGTTTTTCAACCATGGGAATGGGTAAAAATGGAATTAAGCGTTCACTTACACCGACAGGTCCAGCTCCCGGGCCACCCCCACCATGAGGCGTTGAAAATGTTTTGTGCAAATTCATATGAATCACATCAAAACCCATATCTCCCGGGCGTACTTTTCCAAGTATCGCATTGAGATTGGCACCGTCGTAGTACAATAGGCCGCCAACAGCATGTACCATTTTCGAAATTTTCTCGATATTGCGATCGAATACACCGACTGTGGAAGGATTAGTCAACATCAAACCGGCGGTTTGTGGTCCAATCATGGCTTCCAAGGCCTGTAAATCCACATCACCATCAGGACCCGTAGGAATTTCTTTTACTTGATAACCACACATGACTGCAGTCGCTGGGTTGGTGCCATGAGCAGCATCAGGTACTAATATTTCTTTACGTGCGGAATCATTATTAGAATCGTGGTAAGCACGAATCATCGCGACACCCGCGAATTCTCCTTGAGCACCAGCCATGGGCGCCAATGAAACCGCTTTCATACCGGTGACTTCTTTTAGAATATTTTGTAAATCGAACATACAGGCGAGAAAGCCCTGACCGGTTTTATCCGGACTCATGGGATGACGACTAGTAAACCCTGGCAACATGGCCAATTGATTACAACCCCGCGGGTTGTATTTCATAGTGCATGAACCTAAGGGGTAAAAATGTGTATCAATAGAAAAGTTTTTTTGCGATAAACGCGTGTAGTGACGCACCGCCTGAAGCTCAGACACTTGTGGTAATACGGGCATATCGTCGCGTAATAAATTTTGAGGAATCGCGGAAATCGCCACATCACTGGATTTAGTTTGTGCACGATTCAAGCGCTGATTCTGCGATTGTTCAAAGATCAACATGATTATTCCTTCACACTAAAGCTTGTAGTGCATCTAAGGCACTTTGGTAATTTGGTTCGCGGGTAATTTCACTGACTAATTCGCTGTACACCACCCGATTATCTTTATCCAGCGCCAATAAAGCGCGGGCGCATAATCCGGCAAGTGGACCATCCAGCAAAAGTACTCCGTAATCCTCAGCAAATGCGTGCGAACGCATGAGCGATAAACATTGAATATTTTTTAGGGCGTATTGTTTAACAAACCGTTGTTGGGCAAATGGCAAATCGGCAGAGACAATAATACGATGACAATTCTCATCTTCCAGACTATCGATATGCTGAGTTGAATGTGCACACACTTCCGTATCCAAACTCGGTACAATACTTATTAGCTTGGGCTTGTCGGCAAAGTCGTTAAGTGTTTTTGTTTGCAACCGACTATTGATCAATTCAAAAGCCGGTGCGGTCATCCCCACTGAAGGCAGCTCGCCATTCGTATTCACTGACTTGTTCGCTAGTTGAATTTTAGCCATTAGAGTATTTCCACCAGCGCTTGTTTGAATTTTTCAATATCAGCATCGGTTTTAGTTTCAGTAACACATACTAATAAACAATTATTCAAGTCGTCATAGGCTCGGCTCAAGTCAATACCGGCCAAAACATTAGCGTTTAATAATTTATCAATGGCCTGACTTGCTGGAATCGGCAATTGCAAAACACTTTCATGAAAAAACGGTCCGTTAAAGCGTTGCTGCACGCCATTAATTTCACATAAAGCGGAAACCAATTGTTGTGTATTTTTATAACTCTGCGTGGCTACATTACGTAAACCTTCCGGCCCCATCAGACTCATGTAAATCGTTGCAGCGGTTACCATCAAACCTTGGTTGGTGCATATATTAGAAGTCGCTTTGGAACGGCGAATATGTTGTTCCCGCGCCTGCAAGGTTAAGGTAAAACCATTCCGTCCTTGAGTATCAACCGTGCGACCAACAATACGACCCGGCATTTGCCGCACTAATGCACTGGTTGCGCATAGAAATCCAAAAAATGGTCCGCCCGAACTCATGGGTATACCTAAAGGCTGGCCATCTCCGCAAACAATATCAGCGCCCTTGCTTCCCCATTGACCTGGTGCTTTTAATAAGGCTAGACTGGTGGGATTGACCACAGCTATCACTAATGCGCCGTGGGAATGTGCCCAATCAACCAGGGCGTCGACATTCTCAAGCACTCCAAAATAATTAGGTTGGGCGATCACAAGTGCAGCAAAATCACCAGGCTCACTCGGTAAACTACTTACATCAAGCTGGCCTGACTCAACGTCAAAATCCATTGCCTCCAACGTAATGCCTTGATTGGTAACAATGGTTTTAGTGGTATCGCGATATCGTGGATTAACACTTCGAGGCATTAAAATGCGTTTGCTCTTACTTTTGCGATTTCCACGCACAGCCATGAGCACTGCTTCAGCCAATCCACTGGCACCATCATATAAGGACGCATTTGACACATCCATGCCTGTCAGTGAAGCCATCATCGATTGATATTCATAAATGAGCTGCAAGGTTCCCTGGCTAGCTTCGGCTTGATAGGGCGTATAGGCGGAATAAAACTCACCCCGCGTCGCAATTTCCCAAACTGCTGCTGGAATATGATGCTCATAAGCACCCCCGCCAGCGAAACAAAGCGCTACGCCATCTTGAGCGGCTCGCTCTCGCATTAAACGACCAACTTCCATTTCAGTTAAACCGCTAGGCACGCCTTCAATGGAATGATTTTTCAAACTCGCGGGAATTTCATCGAACAAATCTTCAATTTTGTTCGCCCCGATTGTATCCAGCATATGCCGGACTTGTTGTTCTGTATGTGGAATAAAGGGCATAACTCTACCTTTTAGTGTTCTTCTTCCGCTGCCAATGCCGTATAAGCATCGGCATCAAGCAAATCATCTAACTCAGCAACTTCACTCAGTCTTAATTTATAAATCCAACCATCGCCATAAGGACTCTGATTGATCAACTCT
>Ga0224506_10000826_pt1 | contig 24155 bp, 26 predicted proteins | sample SF_Jan12_sed_USG_2_FD_169108 | JGI IMG/M metagenome (GOLD analysis project Ga0224506, IMG submission 169108) | Sediment microbial communities from San Francisco Bay, California, United States - SF_Jan12_sed_USGS_8_1 | ecosystem: Environmental > Aquatic > Marine > Sediment | place: USA... | reverse complement strand
TTTAAGATTTTACCCAATAGTTTGGCGCCCACAACCATCAACACGCAGGTGCCAAAGCCATACCATGCATAGAAACCTATACTGGACTCGATGCCAAAGTGGTCATGGAAATCTATAAACAGACCAGCGATTACAGTGAGCGTAAGGACGGTGATTAATCCAATCCAGAGTTTGCGAATGGTTTCTGGTCTTGTGAGCCAGTGTTGTTGGGTCATGATTTGACTCCTGGTAAACCATTGATAAGTTGCAATGGTATATCCGGTAGAAAAAACAGTAATAGAGTTAATCCGGCTGTGATTGTCAATGCGATAACAATCGGCAATGGTGCCTCTTGCATTGTGCCTTGAGCTATTGGGTCATCGGCCTTTTCAATAAAAGCGGTATACAGTATCGGCAGGAAGTAAGCCGCGTTTAACAGGGTACTAATAATAATTACCCCAAATACAAACCACTCCTGTGTCTGGAAAGTGCCCATCAGCAGGTACCATTTACTTAAGAAGCCTGCTGCCGGTGGTATACCGATCATTGAGAGGGCACCAATAGCAAAAGCCCCCATGGTCCAAGGCATTTGTCTGCCGATGCCCTTTAACTGACTGATTTCTGTTTTGTGTGTCGCGGTATAAATTGAACCGGCAGCAAAGAACAAGGTGATCTTGCCAAAGGCATGGACCGCTATATGCAGGGCTGCGGCCATGATGGAAAAAGGTGCGACCAGGATTGCCGCAATTGTCACATAGGAGAGCTGGCTAATTGTGGAGTAGGCCAGGCGGCGTTTAAGGTTGTCCTGAAATAGGGCGATGGTAGAGGCGAGCACGATAGAGAAGCCTGCCAGATACATAATCCAGTCGGCAGCCAGACTATCGGCCAGCGTAGCCGGGCCAAAGATATAAATAATAACTTTAAGTACGGTGAAGACGCCGGCCTTCACAACGGCAACCGCATGCAGCAGCGCACTGACGGGCGTTGGGGCTACCATCGCTGCTGGCAACCATTTATGTAAGGGCATAAGTGCGGCTTTGCCGATACCATAAATAAAGAGAAACAACAGGATACCAATTACTGGTTCACCAATATGTTCGGAGAGGATACCACCCGCACGAAAATCGAGAGTACCGGCCAGACTCCAGGTCCAGATGATAGCCAGTAACAGGAAACCGATAGATGAGCCCATGAGGATCGCAAGGTAGGTGCGGGCTCCTTTTTTTGCGAGTTCATTACCTTTGTGTGCTACCAGAGGGTAGGTGGAGATGCTTAGTAGTTCATAAAAAATAAACAGTGTAAGCAGGTTGGCCGAGAAGGCCAGTCCCAATGTACTGCCGATGGCTATGGCAAAGCAGACATAGAATCGGGTCTGGTTCTTTTCGTTATTACTACGCATGTAGCCGATGGAGTAGATCGTATTAACAACCCATAACAGACTGGCGATACAGGCAAACATCATACCCAGAGGTTCGATAGATAAGTGCAACCAGATGCCTGGTATCGGTTCGACCATGCGATAGTCGATGCTGGCACCCTGCATGAATTTCTCTAACAGCGGTAAAACAGTCAACAACAGGGCAATCGAGGTAATCACGGATAGCCATTCACGGACGTGTCCACCTGCAATACGGACGCTACCAAATGACAGTATTAATACCGCACCAACAAAAGGTATGGCGATACTGAGCAGCATCAGATCGACCGCACTCATTGAGTGACTCCGAGTAATTGTTCGGCAGTGGTTTGAGCAACACTAATGGTCAGGCTGGTATCGATACCAAAGTAGATATTGGCTAGCACCAGTAACCAGGTGGGAATAAGCATACTTAAGGGGGCCTCCTGTCGCGTTATGGATTCGTTACCACTATGGAAATAGCCCTGTTCCACCAGTTTCCATACATAGATCAGTGCCAGCAGTGAACCTGCAAGAACCACGGCAACCAGTACAAACTGACCCGCCTCGATAGCTGCTAATAACAGATACCACTTACTAATAAAACCAACGGTTAGCGGTACACCCACCAGACTCAGGCCACCGATAACAATGGCGGCGAAGGTCCAGGGCATGCGCCTGCCCAAGCCTTTCAGATTATCCATCATTACACCGCCCTGCTGATACATCACACAGGCCAGAGCCATGAATAGCGCGGCCTTCATCAGGGCGTGATTAAACAGATGTAATAGCGATGAGGTCAGACCCGTAACGGAAAGAAAGCTGATACCCAGCACCATGTATCCCAATTGCGCCACACTGGAGTAGGCAAACAGGCGTTTCATATTGCTTTCATAGATTGCGCTCATTGTCGCCAATAGGATGGCTGCAATGGCCAATAGCATGAGGATGGCACTTAATGGCAGTTCGGTGAAGGCATATTCGATACCAAAGATGGTGAAGATAAAACGCAGCAATACATATACCGCTACCTTGGTGGCGGTACCGGCAAGAAATGCGCTGACAATGGACGGGGCGTAGGCGTAGGCATTGGGTAACCACAGATGTAGAGGGAATAGAGCGAGTTTTAAACTCACGCCAACAAACATAAAGGCAAAGGCGGTGAGCATGGTACGTGAGCTGCCTGCCTCGGGCAGGCGTTGGGCCAGGTCATGCATGTTCAGGGTGCCGGTGATCATATACATCATACCGATACCAATAAGGATGAAGGTGGCTCCAATAGTACCCATCACCAGATACTGGTAGGCTGCGGTCAGGGCCCTGCGGTCACGTCCGAGGCTGATAAGGGCATAACTGGACAGTGAACTGATCTCTAAAAAGACGAAGACATTAAAGGCATCACCGGTGATGGTGATACCGAGCAGGCCGGCAAAACATAAAAGGTAGGCGGTATAGAATAGCGAAAGATTCTTGCTATCGATCTCCTGTTCGATGCTTTTTCGTCCACCTAGCATGACCAGTGAACCGATACCGGTGACGATCAATAATACATAGGCGTTCAGTTTATCGACACGATATTCGATCCCCCAGGGCGCGGCCCAGCCACCAATGGCGTAACTGATAATACCTGCATCGGTCTGTTGCAATAAGGACCAGGCGATGACAGCAGAGAGAATCGACACCAGCAGGGTAAAGGCCCATAACAGGGAAGAACGTTTGAGCAATACACACAGCGGCGCGGCAAGCAGGGGCAAGACAACTTGCAGGACAGGCAGATGGTTACTTATCACAGAGAGGCATCCTGTTCATGAATTTCTTGTTCTTCTATGGTGCCATAGGCCTTCTGTATACGTACGATCAATGCCATGGCAACCGCCGTGGTAGCGACACCCACGACGATGGCTGTCAGTATTAATACATGTGGCAGTGGGTTGGAATAGCTGACATCAGCCTCGATCAGGATCGGTGCAGTACCGCCACTGACCTTGCCCATACTTATGTAGAGCAAGAACACAGAGGTTTGAAAGATGTTCAAGCCGATAATCTTCTTCACCAGATTTCCCTGGGCGATAACAATATAAAATCCGGTCATCATTAGAAAGATAAAGATCCAGTAGTTATACAGATCAAAAAAACTACTCATGGTGTTCTCCGTACTTCGGAAAAGCTCAAAAATAGACTGAGCATGGTGGCTGTGACGGTAATGCCAACACCCAGCTCTACCAGGAATATGCCCCAGTGCTGTCCGGTAAGTTTTTCTTCCGCGAGGACGTTATAGTTAAGGAACTCACCACCCAGTAATAGCGTGACAATACCAACGCCGATGTAGAGAACGACGCCGGTTACGGAAAGCCAGTGCAAATATTTCGGGGTAAAGGTTTTGCGGATTTCATCGATACCGATGATCATGGCATAGAGGATAAAGCCTGCAGCAAAGATCACTCCGGCCTGGAAACCTCCGCCCGGACCATAATCTCCGTGGAACTGCACATAGAGAGCGAACAACAGGATAATGGGTATCAGTATCTGTGCAACATTAAGCAGTATGGGGTGGTGTTTAAGATCGGTAAGGTTACTCAGCTCATCCTCCTTGTGGCGCACGGAAGAGAGTAATAACAGTACCGCTACCCCGGCAGTAAAGATCACCACCACCTCCCCCATGGTGTCGTAACCACGATAACTGGCCAGCACCGAGGTAACAATGTTGGGCATGCCCACTTCCTGGTAGCTGTCCTGGATATAACGTGGAGCAACATGTTTATGGACAGGTGCCTCGGGATCGGCAAAAGCAGGCATATCCAGGGTGCCAAACACCAGTGTTGCACCGGTTACCAATACCACCATCAGAGGGAGAAATACGCTGTGGCTAGAAGGTTTTTCATTCCTTGATGTCAGGGCCAGAGTACTGAGAATGAGGATGCTGGATATACCAGCGCCTACAGCAGCCTCGGTAAAGGCCACATCCACCGCATCCAGGGAGACAAAGATGGCGGCGGATAACAGGCTGTAGATACCAAAAAGTATGACACTGGCAAACAGATCACGCTGTTTGACCACCGCGATAGCAACGACAACAAGAAAACCAAGCAAAATAATATCGATGGCCTGTTCCATGATTATTCGGCCCTCTTGCTGGAATTGTTTTTTATACCGTATCCACTTCGATAGGCGGTACTGGCCAGTGTGAAGCTGGAGGTAGGACTGGTAAACCAGAGGAATATAAGAATAAGAAACAGCTTAATGGTGACCAGATTAAATCCTGATTGCAGACTAAGACCAAAGATGATCAGGGCTGCGCATAGGGTATCAGCAACACCGGCGGCATGGGTGCGAGAATAAAAATCAGGGAAGCGTAGCAGTCCCAGACCAAAGGTCAGTGACAGAAAACTACCTAGGAGCAGTAAGGTGTAACTACTATAAAGAATAAAGAGTTCCCACATTAGTTTGACTCCTCATCACTTTTTACGAACAACACACCGGATTCAAAGAAACGTAATATCGCCAGGGTGGTAATAAAGTTTATCAGGGCATAGAGCAGGGCGATATCAAGAAAGTCAGGCCGTTCGGTAAGAAAACCATAAACACCCAGGAATAAAACGATTTTGGTACCAAATGCATTTGCTGCAAGGATGCGATCAAAGATGCTGGGACCCAGGATGGCGCGCAACAGGGTCATGGCCATTGCCACCAGCAGGGCAATGGCTGTTATGGCCAGTATCATAGATCTTTCTCCAGAGTTGTGAGTTTGTCATTCATCTTTGTACTGTTGAGACTATCCAATGTCTGTTTGGTTAATGCATGAACCAGCAATACATGGTCATCTACCGCAACAGTAACAGTACCGGGTGTGAGAGTGATGGAGTTTGCATGTATAACCTTCACCAGATTGGTTTTAAATGGTGAAGACACGGTGGTGAATTGTGGCTCTATATCCAGTGTCGGTTGCCAGATCTTTTTCACTACATGCAGATTGGATTTAATGATCTCGACAAACAGCCAACGCCAGTAATTGGGCAGTCTCTTTAATAAAGATACAGGTAGGGTGTGTTCATCGGATATGCCCATCTTATGATTCAGCCAGACGATTAATACGACGGAGACAAGACCAAGTATCAGGGTGAAGACAACATAGTGTCCGGAAAGGAGCAGCCAAAAGAGTGCCAGCAATGCAGATAGTACTAAGGAATTTTTCACAGCATAAACCTGACTAGTGTAAACAGTGAGTACAGTTATTTATCATTGCATTTAAACATACCTATAAGTGGTTTTACATACCAGTACTATTGCTTTCACGAGGCGAATAAATATCAGTATTTGCTGATATTGTTATGTTGTATATAGGATGAGATTAAGTACACATAAATATATAAAGGTCCTGTGCTGACAGGACCACGTATGACTATTTATACAGATTGCCTTTAGTATGGATAATGCGACATATTCAAGTTCAACGGTGGGATGGGTATAAATGCATCTATGATTTAGCGTCGAATAAATTTAATGTTCCATACCTTCAAGCTATCACGCTCTGATGATTGTGTTTAAGCAACGAGTTCTATCTGTCACAGCTATGCATCAACGACAGGTTGTACAGGACTACGTGCTATACAGCTCCGTCAATGTTACCGGGATGCGTAAGCTAATATGTGTTTCAAACAGAATGGACTAGCAGGTATCGGCTGCTGCTCCATAGTACGATGGTGACTGAAGCGGGCTATAGAGATGGGCGTTTGTAGCTGAGATCTGCCATTTTCTGTTAGCGCATTAATAGTGCTCAAATATCCCGAATATCTCTTCCAGGTGGTATAATCCCCGGTTAATTTTATTGGTCGCAGACGGTGTCTGTTGCGAATTTATCCAAATAAAGATTGATTAGGAGAATCTTATGCCCTCCGGCCTGAGTCGTAACCAACTGATTGCAGCGGGAATTTTCTCGTTGTTGGCGCTATATATAGCATCTGTAGTGCCTACCATCGAGATTGCATGGGTAAGTGTCATATTGATACTCACTATATATCTGTTTGCCTTCGAAATCGTCTCGGTGGATGTGGCGGCTATCAGCATAATGGTCTTGTTGGGCTTAACCACTTTGTTGGCTCCTGCGATGGGTCTGAGTCAGGGACTGGTGCCTACTACCCATCTATTTAACGGTTTTTCATCTAACGCGGTGATCTCTATCATAGCGGTGATGATAATCGGTGCGGGTCTGGACAAGACTGGTCTCATGAGCCAGGTAGCGAGTTTTATCCTCAAGATAGGCGGCAAGACTGAGGCGCGTATCATTCCTATCATCTCTACAACCGTAGGCTTTATCTCTTCCTTTATGCAAAATGTTGGCGCTGCGGCCCTGTTCCTACCCGTGGTCTCGCGTATATCGGCTCGCTCCGGACTGCCTATGTCGCGACTGCTGATGCCCATGGGCTTCACAGCCATCCTTGGTGGCACCATGACCATGGTGGGCTCCAGCCCTCTGATCCTGCTCAATGATCTGATACTGACCTCCAATACCACCTTATCTCCTGAACAGCAGATGGAGACCTGGTCCATGTTTTCTGTGACCCCGGTCGGTGTGGCTCTGGTCATCACAGGTATCCTCTATTTTGTCATCGCCGGTAGATTTGTCCTACCTGCGAGCAAGCCTGAGGAAGATACCAGCGGTAGTGAAAGTGCGATGGACTATTTCCAGAACATCTATGGCCTGGACTATGAGCTCTCTGAAATCGTCGTACCTGACGGTAGTGTCCTAACGGGTAAGACCCTGGATGAGTTGGAGGCCGAGGCCAGTGTCCGGGTGATTGCGGCCATTTGTGAAGGTCGTGACCTGCGAGTGGGACCAGACAGCCTGTCCCGAGATGTCGCCATTAGCGCCGGTACTGTTCTTGGTGTTATGGGTTCAAACAACAGCATCACTGAGATGGTGGAAAAATTTGGCCTCACTAAGCGTAATGAAGTCGAGGAACTGGATGAAGCCTTGGGAGCAACCAAGGCCGGTGTTGCCGAAGTCGTTATCCCTCCCAGTTCCAGCCTTATTGGCAAAAGTCCTCGCGACTTGTTGATGCGCAAGACCTACGGCCTCTCAATGCTGGCCATCCACCGTGGCGGCAAGACCCTGCGTGAAGGTGAGGGTATTCGCGAAATGGCATTACAGGCAGGGGACACACTGGTAGTACATACTACCTGGGAAGCCCTGGCACACCTGGAGAAGGATAACAATTTTGTCGTGGTTACCACAGAGTATCCACATGAGGAACTACGGCCCCATAAGGTCGTACCGGCACTGATTTTCTTTGCCATCGCACTGGTAATGATTATCCTTGATGTACGCCTTTCTGTGGCCTTATTGACCGGTGCCATAGGCATGATCTTGACTCGGGTATTGACCATTGAAGAGGCCTATAGCTCGGTAAGCTGGAAGACCGTATTTCTGTTAGCCTCATTGATTCCACTGGGACTGGCGGTCGAGACCTCGGGTACGGCCAAGTGGATCGCTGAGCAGACCCTCTCGGTAATGGGCGGCATGCCGGTGTGGATGATCCAGGCGGCCGTTGCGGTACTGGCGACCTTCTTTACCCTGGTGATGTCGAATGTTGGTGCCACGGTTCTTCTGGTACCCCTGGCGGTTAATATAGCCATCGGTATTGGTGCGAATCCTGCTGTGTTTGCCCTCACTGTGGCCATCGCCACCTCCAACTCCTTCCTCATTCCTACCCATCAGGTGAATGCGCTGATTATGGGGCCGGGTGGATACCGTGTGCCTGACTTCATGAAGGCGGGTGGTATTATGACGATCTTGTTCCTGGTCGTTATGATGATCATGATGAACATCGTGTTTTAATATTGTTTCCGTTCCGTCGGGTGTTGATAACACCTGACGGAATTGGTTTTTAACTCGTAGATAGATGTGTAACTGATTTTCCAACTTTAATTTTTCTGGAGGTTTACATGCCGGACCGCTTGATGGAAGGCTATCAACGTTTCCGTGAGGGTTACTACGAAGAGCATAAGGATGCTCTAAGTGCCTTGAGTGAAGGCCAGCATCCACGTATATGCGTGGTATCCTGCTGTGATTCGCGTGTGGATCCATCCCTGGTGTTTGATGCCTCTCCCGGTGAGCTGTTTGTGGTACGAAATGTTGCCAATCTGGTACCCCCCCTGGAGCAGGGCGGACGTTATCACGGTACCTCTGCTGCGCTTGAGTTTGCCGTACAACACCTTAAGGTCGAGCATGTAGTGGTTCTGGGACATGCTAAATGTGGTGGCATACAGCTACTGCGAGAAACTGGCGGCAATGAAGATCCCGAAGGGCTGTCCTACCTGAAAAACTGGGTTTCCATGGCTCGTCCGGTTCTGGACCAGGTAAATAAGGATGAGTGCTGCTCGGACGATGAATTACAGACGGCCTGTGAGCATGCCTCTATACGCAACTCCCTGAATAACCTGATGTCATTTCCCTGGATTGCTGAGCGGGTCAAGGGTGGCAATCTGGAGCTACACGGCTGGCATTATGATCTGGCCACCAGTACCTTGAAGATGATCACTCTAAAAGACTGATTTTAAAAATAATTATGATGTAAATCAGGGCGCCTTCGGGTGCCTTTTTTTTGCGGGTATATTCCAGGTAGTTTTCAGTCCCACGAATGGACTTAGCTCATGGATACTTTTTTAAAGCAAAAAAAAGCCCGGCAATGCCGGGCTTCTTTTTGAGTACTGAGAGAGATACTACTGGCGAACGCCTGGGGCGTTAACCTTGATACCGTTGCTCATGTAGGTGTGGAAATATTCCAGCGCCTTGTACTCGTCGCTCTGGGCCTTGAAAGGCTTAGCACGAACCTGCTTGTTACAACCGCCGTAACGACGATGCAGGGTACCGAAACCACCCATGACACCCTTACCACCGGATTCCCACTTCTTGCGATAAACCGGGAAGTGAGACACCTGACCCAGGGCAGGAGAGAGGATGTTGCCACGAATCTGGCCACCAGCACTGCCTATGTGGCAGTTGGCACAAGACAGATTCAGCTGGCCGCGCTTGGCATAGAAGTGCTTCTTACCACGCTCATACCAGGCCAGGGCCTTCTTGTTGTTAGGCACCTTCACGTTAATTGCCTTGCCATTGGAGGTACTGGCCATATAGGCAGACATGGCTGCCAGCTTGCCTTTCTTCCAACCCAGCGGCTTCTGACCATTCTTCTTCAGACAGCTATTGATAGCGCCCTCGAAGGTAACGATGTCACCGGTCTTGGCATCGTACTTAGGATAGTTCTGACGCATGCCCTTACCGGCACCATTGCCGAAACACTTGGCAAAAGCACCCTTGTACTTGTTGTACAGTGCTTTACCAGCATCAACACCTGGCTCGGAAGGTGGGAATTCCATGGTGCTTTCCCACTCTACACGACGACCGGCGTTAACACCGTAGATACCGTTTGCATATTCCTGAAGAGGAACACCTGGGAACTTCTTAAAGAAGTAAGCACGGACGTCTTTCAAGTCCTTCGCTGGGTTAGTTTTGGCATGAGCCACAGCGCCACCCAGTAAACCTAACGCTGTAATTGCTATAATGAATTTCTTCATTGTCTAGCCCCTTTTTATTCGTTTATGCGGTTGGATTAGGTTCCGAAAAGACTTAGCGTACGCTAGTCGTCGCGGAATCCTTCTCGCCCTTGTTGTCTACCCAGCTGATGGTGACCTTGTCACCGGCTTTGCCGTTGTACTTGAATGACAGGTAGGGGTTTTTTGAAACCGCACCACCCCATTCTGCAACCAGTACCTGCTTGCCATTGGCTGAAGCAGTGACTTCCTGGATGAAGTGGGCAGGGAAATTTTTGCCGGTCTTCTTGTTCTTACGCAGACCGGTTTCCATGGGATGACTGATCAGGGCCTTAACGGTAACCTCACCACCCTTCGCCTTGGCACGTGATTTAATAGTCTTTGCCATTGTCTTGCTCTCCTAATAAAGGGTGATTAACCGCCACAGCCGCCGATGGTGACCTTAACTTCTTTCTTCGCGCTGTATACCTTGCCACCGGCCTTAACCACGGCAATCACGTCAGAGGTTTTACCCATCTTCACGCGAGTGGAGACGTAACCTTTGGCGAGGGAAGAGAGCTTGAAGTTAGCGGCCAGAGGCGTGCCGTTCTTGGCAATCACGATGGCAATGGACTCGGCACCGGCGATAGTAGAGCTGACAGTTACTGGTACAACCGCACCATTTTCAGCAATATCGGGGGCCTTAATCTTGATATCGGCGCTGGCAACCGTAGCGTCAGTACCCGCGACACCCTTGATGGCATCCTGGATATTTTTGGCTTCGAATGCGGCTTTAGGCCATGCGGCCAGAACCTGTGAAGGTGCCAGCAGACCGGCGCTTGCGGCAATGGCAACGGTACTACCGGCCAGGGTACCTTTTAAAAAGCTTCTGCGTTTCATTATTAGTAATCTCCTAAATTCAGTCCCGATTACAGGGTAAGAATGAATTCCACAACCTTATCGATCTCTTTTTCGGAAATAATCTTGTGCTTACCGAAAGGAGGCATCATGGAGTTGGCGTTTTTAGCTGTGGCATCCCAGATCTGAGCGCGCAGCTTGGCCTTGTCAGGGAAACGGGCTTTCATGGCTACCAGTGGTGGGCCGATGTTACCGGGCATGGAACCGCCTGCAATGGCATGACATGCCAAGCAGTTGCCTTTTTTACGATCAAAGGCGATTTTCTTACCGTCTTCTACCGCATCAGCAGAAGCACTAATAGGCATGATCAAAGTCATGCAAGCTAGTACTGCAGCAACTGCGCTAGAGGCGAGATTAGAACGCGTGGGCTTACGCATCGCTTCCTCCTAATTTTACATTGTTGTGTTTATATTGATTGAGAGACTCAGACCATGTTTTTCGGTGTATCCACCGAATGGATGAGCTTCTCATAAAGTGGGGACGTGTCCCCATGGGAGTGACTCGCACCCCACATTAAGAACCATAGAATACAGGATGAGAGAAGTAGTGCAAGCACGTTTTATTTAATTAAGTACATCATGGAACAGTAATATACTAAACGGCGATAAAGTGCAGATTTTTGGTGCAATTGTGTTTATAGACAGAGGGATAGCAAGTTGCAAATCACACGTTGGTTATCGAAATCCGCCCCATATACTTAAAGTTTATTGAATGAATCAGACGAATAATTTGAATATTATTGTCCAGGCAGGCTTTCCAGCATTTGTATATGTTCACGCACCATTGTCTGTTGGGCCTCCAGTTCCTCTCTCTCATAAAAACTTAGCCCCGGTGTATCCAGACCTTGCGCCAGTTGTTGCAGTGCTTGATGTGGGCGTCCTGTTTCAAAGTAGTAGGTGGACAAGTAGCGATAGGCTGATGCGGAAGCCCCTCTTTGTGTCTCTATACGTGCGAGAAGTTTATACAGTTCGGGCATTACCGGTTGTTGCTGGCGGATAGCCTTGCGTAACAGAACCTTGGCCTGACGGGTTTGTTTGTTATGCAAAAGCTGTTTGCAATAACCCAGTGTGATCGAGGTTTGGGTGGGATAGAGTTCGTGCAGTTGCTGGTAAAGTTTTAGTGACTGCAGGTTCTGTCCGGTCTTTTGATAGGTGTCAGCAATATATATGGAAAGGGGTATCGAGTCTGCTTGCCCCTTTAGCACGGGTTGTAGCAGTTCGAGGATTTTTCCGTACTCTTCGGATTGTTCCAATTTAAGAGACTGTTTATATAGCTTACTGAGATGGGTTTGTGGCGGCTCGGTAAAAATTCCGTCTGGTGCTTCTGTCAGGTGTGCGAGTCTTTGCCACATCAATAGATAGTCACTGGTATGGTACTTCTTTTGTGTCGAGGCTTGTTTCAGACGATTGCGTGCGTCACTAAGTCGTTCCAGGGTTACCGGGTGGCTACGCAGATATTTGGTATATTCTCCGTCGTTAAAACGTTGTGACTGATGCAGCTTATCGAAAAACTGAACCATCCCCTGTCCATCAAAATTGGCGCGGTAGAGTAGCTCGATGCCGACACGGTCTGCCTCCTGTTCATTGTTACGGGAATAGGCCAGATTGGCGTGTAGATTGTTTGCCATGCTCCCCATCAATATAGCCATACTGGCACCACTATCGTTGCCGCCGCTGGCGATGGCAGCGATGATGGCAGCGGCGAGAAAGACATTCTGCTTCTCGATGTATTCCGATGCGCGGTTGTGATGGCGTTGTGTTACATGAGAGATTTCATGGGCCAATACGGCCGCCAACTCATCTTCGCTTTGACTGCGGAGGAAAAGACCGGCGTTGATTCCAATATACCCAGCAGGAAGGGCAAAGGCATTAATGTCCATATCCTTGATGAGAAAGAAATGGAAGCTTCCGCGTTTCCAGTTGGCCTGACTGGCGATACGGTTGCCCAGATTTTGGATATATTCTGATAGCAATGGGTCGTCGAGGATAAGATCATCATGACGCAGGTTGCGCAACACCTGCTCGGCGATACTCTTGTCGTGGGTCAGATTGACCAGACTGCCCTCACCGCTACCCAGCTCGGGAAGCATCGGTGCTGCCTGTCCTGACAGGCTGAATAGGACGACGATCAGTAATATCAGACCGCTGAAAATAGTAGTGTCATAACGAGGTTTGGCAACGGAGAGACCGCGTGATGTAAATGTCATCTTTTTTATATTAGTTGTATCCACTTTGATCACTGTAACACACGGATGTCGTCCTTTGCGCATGGCCAAGTGGTGATTATCACTAAAGGGAGATGTAAATCTAATGAAATAAATGCGAATATACTAAAACACTGATGTTTGGTGCGTAACGGCAGGGGAAAGAATAATGATGATCAATGAGATAGATGTGCAGGAGCTGTCACGTTTACGTGAATCGGGTGAGTCGCATACCTTGGTGGATATACGTTCACCCATGGAGATACTCCAGGGTAGTATTGCCAATGCGGAAAATATCCCTATGAATCAAATACCTGAACATATCGCTAAGCTGAAAGAACTGGACAAGGTGGTGCTCTATTGTCGCAGTGGCGCTCGCTCGGCCCATGCCTGTGCCTTTTTGGCGTCTCAGGGACTGGATAATGTTATCAATCTCAAGGGGGGCATTATTGCCTGGTCACAGAGTGGTCAGCCGGTAGCTTGAGCTTATCGAAAATATCGTTTACTGGAGGAGCAGATGCTTGCACGACTCAGGCATTTGGCTTATAAAGTATCCTCTTGCAAATAAGCGTTTGGTTGAATACTTAACGACACAGATTCCGAGGCTCGGTTATCCATATAACAGGGTCAATAGACTTATTAAATAATGACAGGAGAAACACCATGGCCGATTTCGATCAAGAATTAGATGCATCCGGACTGAACTGCCCACTACCTATTTTGCGTGCCAAGAAAACACTGGCAGGTATGGAATCTCAGCAGGTTTTACACATCATCGCTACTGATCCCGGTGCTATCAAAGATTTCGAAGCCTTTGCCAAGCAGACCGGTAACGAATTGCTGGATTCCAAAGAAGAAGGCGGCAAGTTCTTCTTTATGATTAAAAAGTCTTAATTAGCAACATAAATAAATAAATCGGCAGACAACGAACTGCCGGACATCAAGGGACTTGGTACAACGAAGAGGGGACATAATATGTCTGATAAAAAGCTAGCGATCATTGCAACAAAGGGAACCCTGGACTGGGCCTATCCACCATTCATCCTGGCATCTACTGCTGCGGCTCTGGGTTATGAAGTTGAAATCTTCTTCACCTTCTACGGCCTGAAACTGCTGGAGAAGAAGCTAAACGTGCAGGTTACCTCCGTAGGTAATCCAGGAATGCCCATGCCTATGCCTATGCCCGTATTATTACAGGCACTGCCAGGTATGCAGGGTATGATGACTGCAATGATGAAAGCGAAGATGAAGAAGAAAGGCGTAGCCAGTCTTGAAGAACTGCGCTCACTGTGTGTGGAAGCAGAAGTAAAGATGATTGCATGCCAAATGACTGTCGACTTGTTTGATATGGATTCGTCCAATTTCATCGATGGTGTTGAACTGGGTGGTGCAGCTACCTTGTTTGAATTTGCCGGCGAAGCGGACGTCAGTCTCTTCATCTAAGCCTCTAATCAAGTCTTAGCATGTCGATAAAAGGCCCCTGAAATTTTCAGGGGTTTTTTTTTAGCACAGGGAAGTGCTTATGCCCCGGAGGCCATGGATGGCCGTGAGGGGTATTGGTAGGGAAGTGCTTATGCCCCGGAGGCCATGGATGGCCGTGAGGGGTATTGGCAGGGAACATCTTCCTTCATAAGACCTGCATAGTTATTTGCTAAGGTTGGTAAAGGTGTTATCACAGTTCATACGGTTTTTATCACCTATGTGTCAGTGTTAAGATCGTGCGAAAGCTTGTTTTGGAATTAATTACGGATTTGAAGATGTCGGGGGAGGCAGAATGGCAACAGTTCGCGGGTGTGATATTCCTGATGAGCTATTTTACAATGTAGACAGTAATGTTTGGGCGAGTCTGGATGAATCAGGCAACCTCACCATTGGGATGACCTCGTATGCCTGCTCCCTGTCCGGACAGATTGTCTCTTATACGCCGAGAAAGGTTGGCAAACTGGTTAAAAAGAACAAGTCATGCGCTACAGTGGAATCCGGTAAATGGGTCGGTCCGGTGAAAGCCCCTGTTGATGGTGAAGTGGTAGAGGTGAATCCACTACTGGAGACACAACCGGAACTGATTAATGCAGACCCCTATGGTCAAGGATGGATCATTAGGTTGCGGCCAAGCCATTGGTCTGAGGATGTCACAGATTTAATTAGCGGTGATGTGGCTTTAGCCCAGTTTGATAAAAAGATGGAGGTCGATGGTTTTGGCGGCTGTTAATACTATCGATTAGCCTTATGCTTATTACTTCTAATCTTGTAAAAATACTGGACGGCATCGAGGCCTATGATGATCTCGATTTCCACCAGCCATTACTTCAACGGCTCTCTACGCAGTCGTCGCAATGTGTCAAACCGATACGTTTTTACACCCCCAGTTTTAAGAAATTTCATACGGAAGAACTTTGCTCCAGTGCTATCAACAAGTGGCCGGCCGTTTCGATCACCGGCCCTGAGTGCAAGCTGCAATGTGATCACTGTAAGGCCAATATACTTAAGCCGATGATCCCTGCTACTGATCCTGAAATGCTCATGCAGGTGGTGGAGAATATTATTGCCGATGGTGCCGAAGGGATGTTGCTCACGGGAGGCTCCAATCATCGTAACGAAGTTGAATACACCCCCTTTCTCCCTGTGATAACCAAGATCAAACAACAGTATCCAGAATTTCGTATCGCCTTACATACGGCTCTGGTCGATCAGCAACAGGCTCGTGAACTGGAAAGTGCCGGTGTTGATGTGGCAATGCTGGATATCATCGGTGCCCAGGATACGATTACACAGGTCTATCATCTGAAACGTCGTGTGGAGGATTTTGAGCAAAGTTTAGCGGCATTAAGCCAGACCTCCATGCGTGTGGTGCCACATATTGTCATCGGTCTGCACTATGGCCACCTGTTGGGCGAGTGGCAGGCCCTGGAGATGATCGCCCGCTATCCGGTGGATGCCCTGGTATTGGTGGTGGTGATGCCGCAACATACGGATCCAACTCGAATGTTTGTTACACCACAGGCAGAAACGGTCGGTCAATTTTTTCTCGATGCTCGTAAAGTGCTCAAGGATACAGAAATATTATTAGGCTGTGCACGACCGCCCGGTGTGAGCAAACAACTCATAGATGCCTATGCGATCATGGCTGGCCTGAATGGCATGGCTCATCCTTCGGAAGGGGCCATCAGTTTGGCGAGTAGTTTGGGGCGTAGTCATCGGGTTTATAGCTCTTGTTGTTCTATAGCGACCACAGAGGCAATGCTTACGCGGGAAGCCGGTCATGCTACGAGCGTAAGTCGAATATCTGTCGCTAATATCGGCATGAAATAAAACACTATTGGATAAACTCCTGAAGGAATCATCATCGATGCATGCAAAGCCTAGTACGAGCTGGCGTTTACTGGATACCGGGACGCGACATGCGGCAGAAAATTTTGCCATGAATCGGGCCATACTGGAGTCACATCAGCAGGGTAGCTCGCCTCACACCTTACGCTTTCTGGGTTTCTTTCCCGCAGCATTGATCGGTTTCCATCAGGATGTGGAGCAAGAACTTAATCTTGATTATATCCGTGCCAATAATATTGAGGTACAACGCCGCCTTAGTGGCGGTGGTGCCATCTACATGGATGAGCTGCAATTTGGTTGGGAGCTGTATTTAAATCGAAAAGCTCTGGCCAGTGGTGATATGGCTGCCATCGCCAAGCGTATCTGTGACACGGTTGCCAGAGCATTGCAGGGCTTGGGTGTGGATGCACATTTTCGTCCCCGCAATGATATAGAAGTGGATGGTCGGAAGATTTCCGGTACCGGCGGGTATTTTGATGGTGATTCTTTTCTCTATCAGGGTTCACTCCTGGTCGATTTTGATATGGAAAGAATGATGCGTGTCTTACGCATTCCTGCGGAAAAGATTAATCATAAATCGATATCCGATGCACGCCAGCGGATTATTACCTTGCGAGAGTTACTGGCGGATAAGGTGCCGGATCTTGGGCAGGTAAAGTCTGCGATTGCCCAGGCGATCGCTGAAGAATTTGCGATAGAGTGGGAAGCCACAGACAGCCTGAATCCTGCTGAAGAAGCAATATTTCACCAGGCACTGGAAGAGATAGACAGTGATGAATGGATCTACCAACATAATCGACCCGTCAGCGAAGCCCCCCTGATTGAGGATATATATAAAGCACCAGGTGGCTTGATACGCACGACGGTTATCGTTGATGCCTTAAAGCAGCGCATTAAACAGCTATGGATCACCGGGGATTTTTTCGTTATCCCCAGTCGTCTGGTGGTTGATCTGGAAGCCAGTCTGCGAAATACAGCGATCACTGATTTGGAAAAAAATGTGCAGGCGTTTTTCGCCCAGGCAGAGATAGAGATGCTGATGCTTAAGGCTGAAGACTTTATCGCGGCAATATCCCAGGCGCTTGCAAAGAGTCAATAAATACGATGGGTTGTCTTTGTTATGCGCGTTCAATAGACCGGTGTAATTCGATAATAGGATACGGCCGAGACTTGCAACACTGTAAGGTTGAGAGATGAGTAACAGCGAAGAAATACATCTATATGGTCCAGGCCATCAGGGACCGGTACTGGCTCATACCTCGCCTGAGTATGTGCAGTTATCGACAGCTGCAGCGATTACGGTGGGGCTTCTCCCTGGACAGATGTATCGTACCGCTTGTACCCATTGCCTGAATTTGTTGGTGACCTACCCACAGGGTTGTCGGGCCAATTGCAGCTATTGTGGTCTTGCACGTCATCGTGAAGAGTCTCGGGATTACTCTGAGCGAAATTTTATCCGTGTAGACTGGCCAACGGTGCCTTATGCCGAGTTGATCGAAAAGATACAGCAGGGCGCAGATCGTGGTCAGTTTCAACGCATGTGTATATCCATGATCACACACCCGAAATCGGATCAGGACACACTTACCCTGTTGCAACAGTGGGTGACTGCCGTACCGCAGATCCCAGTGTCGATCCTATCCAATCCTACAAGCCTCGAATATGATGACTTAGTGGAGATGAAGCGACTGGGCGCGGATATCTTTACCGTGGCGATAGATGCCGCCACCCCTGAGATATTTGAACGCACCCGCGGTGCCAGCGTACAAAGTCCGCACCGTTGGGATAAGTATTGGCAGGTACTGGAGTGGGCCGCAGAGATCTTTGGCGCGGAACAGTTTGGTGCACATATTATCTGTGGTATGGGTGAGAGCGAGAAAGAGATATTGGACTTATGCCAGCGCATCTGTGATATGGGTGGGCATAATCATATGTTTGCTTTTTATCCGGAACAGGGCTCAATGATGGAAGATTGGCCTGCGGTCGATAAGACTCAGTGGCGACGCGTGCAGTTGGGACGGTATTTGATCGATTACCTAAATGTGCGCGTGGAGACGATGCATTTTGATGCTGCAGGCAGGGTTGAAGAGTTTGGTTTAGAACAGATTGAACTGGATCAGATCATTGCATCGGGAACTCCTTTCCGTACCTCTGGTTGTCCCGGTAGTGAGGCCACAGATATATCCGCCTGCAATCGCCCCTACGGAGACTCGATGCCCAGCGATATATTATCGATTCCTTATGCACCACTTCGTGGAGATATTGCGGTGATACAGAAACAGTTGCAGGGAGAGAAAGTTAAATTGGGCCCTGAAATCCTTGATACAGACGGTGACTAAAGTCACTGGATGGATGCAGGTGTGTGTGGCAAACTCCAGTGGGGATAAAAAATACAATCAACGAACCACTGTCTTTACGACAGATGAGGAGGCATAGAATGAAAAAAGCAATAATGCTCATATTGCCCTTACTGGCAGCGTTATGGATGCAGCCAGTGCTGGCAGATGGCGAGATGAAACCCTTTGTGTTGGCAAGCAAACATACAGGCGACAAATCCAAGCTAGTAGATGAACTGAAAACCAAGCTTGGTGGTGCAGGTTTTGAAGTGGTGGGCGAGTACAGCCCATATCCGTCCGTTAGTATTTTGATCATCACCAACGAAACCTTAAAGACTGCGGCTGCCGCTTCCGAACACGGAGCCTATGGCGCCGTTCAACGTGTCTCTGTGACAGAACACAATGGTGAGCTGCAAGTGGCTTATACCAACCCTGTTTATATGGCACAGGTCTATCAGTTGTCCGCAAGTTTCGCAGATGTCAGCTCTGCTCTGAAAACCGCCTTAGGCGATATGGGGCAGTATGGTCCGGAAGCCGGGTTAAAGGCGGATGACCTGCGTGGCTACCATTACATGTTCGGTATGCCTTATCTGGATGATGCCGATGAACTGGCAGAATTTGACAACCATGCGGCCGCTGTTGCTGCGGTAGAAAAAGGTCTTGCGGCTGGAAATTCAGGTACCAGCAAGGTTTACCGTATCGAGCTGGGTAATAATAAAACCCTGTTTGGTGTTGGTATGACTAAGGGTATGAGCAGTGATAAGTACATCATGAACGAGATCGACTTCAAGGAGACTCGCTCTACCGCTCATCTACCCTATGAAATTCTGGTGGACGGTGAAAATGCCTATGCTTTGAGAGCAGAATTTCGTATTGCGATTAACTTCCCTGATTTAAAGATGATGGGTAGTAACAGCTTTATGAATATCATGTCATCACCTGATGCGATTAAATCGGCATTGGCGCATGCCGCTGGTGTAGAGCCTGACGAAAATTATTAAACCTTGTACAAAACCCCGGTTACCCGGGGTTTTGTACATTGTCGTGGTTACAATCTCATAAAATCTTATACTGGTACTGGCGTTAACACTATAAGCAGATGCCATTATTCTATTTGATGGTATTGTTCTATTGTTATGTTATTCAAGCGGCATAACATCCTATTTCAGAACATGTACGGCTCTCAATATAGGTTCCCACATGAAGAAAAGCATATTACGACAATTACTTTTTTCATTTTTAGGTTTCGGTATTTTTATGGGACTGGTATTTCCTCTCTATGCCCAGTTTTTTGTTGACTGGAAGCCAGGCATGAAAATCTGGTTTGTGCTGGGTTGTTTGGTTGCAGGTGTAACCATTGGTATTGCAAATTATTGGGTAACCAAAATCGTCCTATTGAAAAAGTTGCGGCGTATCGCCGATGTTACCAACAAGATTGCCGATCAGGATTTACGCTTTGAGTGCACGGTGGAAAGCCATGATTTGATCGGTGAAATTATCGACAGTTTTAATCGCATGGTACGTAATATGCGCAAGATGATCAGCGAGTTGGAGGTTAGTACAGAGAAGCTGGACTCGGCCAGTATAAGTCTAAACGCAATGTCCAGTTCGACACAGCAAGATGTATCACAGCAGGAAAATCAGCTGGCACAGTTAAGCTCATCTATGCGGAGTCTGTTAACCACCGTGGCTAATGTGGCCGCCAGTGTTGAAGCGGCCTCGGATGCTGCACAGTTGGCCGAGGACAAAACCGCATCGGGGAGAACCATTATGGCGGAAACCCGAGGAACGATTGTGGGTTTGGCTGATGAGGTGAATCGTGCCGGTGAATCACTGCATCATCTGCAAAATGATAGTCGTGCCATCGAGACGGTGTTGGATGTTATTACCGGCATCGCCGAACAGACCAACCTGTTGGCGCTCAACGCCGCCATCGAGGCGGCCCGTGCCGGTGAACAGGGCCGCGGTTTTGCCGTGGTCGCCGATGAGGTGCGTACGCTGGCCAGTCGAACCCAGGAATCGACACAGGAGATACAGGCCATTATCAAACGCCTGCAGGAGAGTACTTCTACCACAGTGAAGGTGATGGCTCAGGGAGTTGAGCAGGCCAAGCGTAGCGTAGAACAGTTTTCTCTGGCGGGTGAAAGCCTGGATCAGATTGCTCATAGCGTTACCAGTATCAGCGATACAAATAATCAAATTGTTATGAATGTGAGTTCACAAGAAGGTATCGTCTCTGCGATCGAAGAGAATGTCAGTAATCTTGCTGACATATCCAAGAAAACCACGGTGAGTGCGGAATCTGCGTCCGTTTCCAGTCATGCCTTAAGTCAATTAACTCACCAGTTAACGGCTCTGCTGAGTCCTTTTCAGACGGATGTTACTGCAGGAATAAAAAGTGGTGAAGATATTTTGTCGATTGAAGAAGAACACTAAACCTCCCATTCATAGTCTGATAGAAAAAAGCCTTGCTTCTTATATTAGTCGGCGGTAATAATGCTTGCTGATAACAATAAGGTAGAACAATCACTGGATTCCTTTGTGAATGATCTCCGTGTAAACAGCCAGCAGGATTCCTTACTTTAAATGATGTATATCAACATTAGTTTGGTATTTGCTGATATGCTAATAATCACAGTAGACAGTGTAGTAACTGTGGGGGAAGTATGGCCGATAGACGATTACAGGTATTTCATACCGTTGCAAAATTGCTGAGTTTCACCAAGGCGGCTGAAGAGCTGCACATGACTCAACCAGCGGTAACCTTCCAGATCCGTCAACTGGAAGAACATTTCAATACACGACTTTTTGATCGTACCCACAATCGCATCAGTCTCACCGAGGCCGGTAGCAGGGTTTATAGTTTTTCTGATCGTATCTTCGCCTTGAATGCCGAGATGGAAAATGCGGTACGTGAGATCACCGGTGAGATCAGTGGTGTTCTCATACTAGGTGCGAGTACCACCATTGCAGAGTATATGCTGCCATCCCTGTTGGGAGATTTTAAAAGAAAATATCCCGATGTCAGTATCCGGCTTAAGGTCTCTAATTCCGATGGCGTAGTCTCGATGGTGGAAAATAATACTATCGACCTGGGCGTTGTAGAGGCCCCAGTCAGCAACAAAAATCTGAGTGTTGAAACCTGTCGTAAGGATCAAATGGTCCTAATCGTACCGCCAGATCATGAGTTGGCTACGGAAAAGCTTTTCGATTTACGGCGTCTGCCGGACTTTCCCTATATTTGCCGCGAAGAGGGCTCTGGCACCCGTGAGGTGTTGCGCGAAAGCATGACCCACATCGGTCATGAGCAACAGGAGTTACAGGTAGTCATGGAGCTGGGCAGTCCTGAAGCAATTAAGGGTGCTGTTGAGGCAGGAATGGGGATTTCCATTTTGTCCCGCTCCACGGTCAGTAAGGAATTAGCGTTGGGCAGTCTGGTGGCGATAAACGTCAGTCCTGTGGTTGAACGCACTTTCTCCTTTGTACATCAAAAGCAAAAATTCCGTTTGCGAGCGATGGAAGAGTTGCTTCAGTTTGCCCGCGAATACTGTAGTTCACATCAAAATATCGAGGCATAGGCCTCGATATTTCTTTATTTCGTCTCTTTGCTCTCCATCTGTTAGCATCGCCTGCTTGTACAGTGGCATGAATATCGATAGCCTAAGGCCATTACAACTTTAGGTGATATTTTCGTGTTTCAGCTTAAATCAAAATCCAAACGCCTTATCGCCATCTTTGATGGGTTGGATAAGGCTTCACAACAGAGTTTGCTGGACTTTGCCGAGTTTCTGCAAACCAAGACTGCTGATGCCAATGGTGCAGAGCTGGCCCGTATACAGGAACCCAATCTGATCCCGGCCAAGGAAGGAGAGTCGGTAATACTGGCCTTGAAGCGTCTCTCCGCCAGTTATCCGATGTTGGATAAATCCAAGTTATTGAATGACACATCTGTTTTGGTCACAGAACATACCTTACAGGGCCGCGACCGTGATGAGGTGATAGCTGAACTGGATGTAGTGTTTAAGCAGCATTATCAGAACTATGTTGATGAAGGGACAAAAGAATAATGAGTAATATCTTCAACCAATGGATGCGACGTCGTTTTTCTGATCCGCAGGCGGTTTTCCTTGCCATGTTTCTGCTTATTGGTTTTACCGTTGTGATCTTTATGGGACAGATGCTGGCACCGGTTATCGCCAGTATCATTATTGCCTACCTGTTGGAGTCCAGTGTTTCCAGATTGGAGCAAAGGGGTATCGCGCGCCTGGCCATCGTTATTGTCGTGGTCGTGTTGTTTACCACTTTTCTGATGTTCGTGTTGTTTGGTTTACTACCACTATTGTCTGAGCAGATTACCCAGCTGATAAAGGAACTGCCTAACTATTTCTCTACCTGGGAAGACGCCTTGCGAGAATTGCCGCTGCACTATAGTTATTTTAGTGAGCAACAAGTGGTGGAACTGATCGCCACTATGCGGGTAGAGGTTGGCAATGTTGGTCAACGCATAGTGACGGTTTCTTTGTCGTCTATCCCTGGGGCCATATCCATGGTTGTATTCATCATCCTGATGCCGGTACTGGTGTTCTTTTTGCTGAAAGACAAGGAAGAGATCCTTGCCTGGTTCACTGGCTGTCTGCCGCGTAACCGCACTCTATTAATGCAGGTGTGGGAAGAGATGGATATGCAGATCGGCAACTATGTTCGCGGTAAGGTGTGGGAGATATTTATCGTTGGCATCGTCACCTATATTGGTTTTGCCCTGCTGGGGATTAAATATGCCATGCTATTGGCTGCCATCGTCGGACTATCAGTACTGATTCCTTATGTGGGTGCAGCGATGGTGACTATTCCCGTCATACTCATCGCTTATTTCCAGTGGGGCTGGTCGTCGGAGTTTTTCTACCTGATGATCTTCTACGGCATCACCCAGGCCCTGGATGGTTATGTGTTGGTACCCTTGCTATTTTCTGAGGTGGTGAACCTGCATCCTATCGCCATTATGGTTGCGATCCTGGTATTTGGTGGGGTGTGGGGTTTTTGGGGTGTGTTCTTTGCCATCCCACTGGCCACCCTGGTGAGTGCGGTAATGCGTGCCTGGCCACGCACCGATCAAGCTGAGCCCACCTAGTTAGCAAGCTCAATGATTGTTATCTCTCTATAAAACTTCCGTAGCGTGATCCGCCAGGCGTGAGCGCTCTCCTCGCATGAGAGTGATGTGGCCACTGTGTGACCAGTCCTTAAAGCGATCCACCACATAGGTGAGCCCCGAGGTGGTTTCGGTTAGATAGGGCGTATCGATTTGGGCAATATTGCCCAGACAGATCACCTTGCTACCGGGACCGGCACGGGTGATGAGGGTCTTCATCTGTTTTGAGGTGAGGTTTTGCGCCTCGTCGATGATGACGTATTTATTCAGGAAGGTGCGTCCACGCATGAAGTTCATGGAGTGGATGCGGATACGTTT
>Ga0224506_10000825_pt1 | contig 24160 bp, 26 predicted proteins | sample SF_Jan12_sed_USG_2_FD_169108 | JGI IMG/M metagenome (GOLD analysis project Ga0224506, IMG submission 169108) | Sediment microbial communities from San Francisco Bay, California, United States - SF_Jan12_sed_USGS_8_1 | ecosystem: Environmental > Aquatic > Marine > Sediment | place: USA... | reverse complement strand
AAGCGATGGACATTTTGGTGTGGACGTAGTGGCAAAAAAAAATGAGCCAGTAAAGGCTGTAGCAGACGGTACTGTTATTTTTGCTTCATGGACACAAGACTCTGGTCATGTAATTACGATACAACACCGAAGCAATCTTATATCAGTTTATAAACATAATGCTGAATTATTAAAAAAAGTTGGTAATTTTGTGAGCGGAGGAGAAATAATCTCTATAGTTGGTAATACAGGAGAATTAACAGATGGCCCACATTTGCATTTTGAACTTTGGAATGATGGAAACCCTGTAAATCCAGAAGATTTTGTTTCATTTTAACAACAAGAATCATGTTTACAAGTAAAGAAGAAAAAAAAGTGGCTGAAGAATTAACAACTTCGACAAATACAATAGGCAAAGGAACTACACTTCAAGGTAATATCGAGGCGTATGGAAATATACGTGTTGAAGGAAAGGTGGCAGGTAATCTGACCACAAAATCTAAGGTGGTTTTGGGACAATCATCGGTAGTAGATGGTGATATTATGGCTCAAAATGGTGAAATTGAGGGAGAAGTAAAGGGCAAAATAGAAGTGTCTGAGATTTTGACTTTAAAACCTACTGCCATAGTCCATGGAAATATCGTTACCAATAAACTTATTGTGGAGTCAGGAGCAAAGTTTAACGGAGGTTGTAAAATGGGAGTTTCTCTGAAAGAAATAAAAATAGGTGGAAACGGACAAGAACAAGGAATTCTTAAAGAAGCAAAAGTCGTATAACGATTTTGCGAAATACTCTGGATTGGCCATCCAAATGGGAGTTACAATATATTTAGGTAACTTACTTGGAAACTATATAGATGAAAATTCAGGAAACACTTCTGCACTTTATACAAAAATAGTAACATTACTATCTGTATTCTTGTCTATTTACTTAGTGATAAATCAGGTTATTAAGAGAGGTGAGTTAGATGAATAATATGATAAGAAGAGTGTCAATATACTTCACTGCATTAGCAGTTGTTTTTTTTGTCACCTATTTTTTCCACTCTTATTATCATGAAGACACAGGTCAATCATTGAGCTATTCATTATTGGACATGTATTTTTTTCATGCAATATCTTCCTTATTTGTTTATATAGCTGTTGAGATTATTAATTTGAAATTTTCTCACCAAACTGGTTATGCATATTTAGTTTTGGTGTTTTTAAAAATTGGTTTTTTTGCAATTATTTTCAGTTCATCTTTATTATCAGAAATTAGTCTTAACATGTTAGATAGAATTTCAATTATTATTCCAATGTTTTTATTTCTAACATTAGAAGCAATTTTTTGTTCACGCTTATTAAATGATAACTAGGGCTCATTTATAATAAAATTATCATATTTTTTTCTTCATAACGAAAAAACAAATCACAAAAGTCTATATAGTTTTAATTTTTCCGTTACTTTTGCACCCAAATTTATAAGAATAAGTATTGACGTATGATGATAGCAAAAAAACCTATCAGTTTTGTAGTAGTTTTAATATTAGCGGTTTTTTCAAACTTCTCTTACATAGAGAATGAAAAAGATAATGAAGAAATCCAAGGGAATCCTATTAATACACAGGAAGAAATCGATGCTTATATCCAACATCATTTGCAAGATGCGCATGATTTTGTGTTATTCACGAATGGCAATACAGGTCATCATATTGGTTTTCCTCTACCTATAATAATATGGGATGAAGGGATACATTTTTTTTCCTCTTCTAAGTTTCATTATGGAGAAGAAGTGGCTGAATCGAAAGGCAAGTATTACGTTTTGCATCATGAAAAAATATATAGGACAGATGCCACAGGTACATTGGCTCTAGATGACCATCACCACCCGACTAATGTTAGACCATTGGATTTTTCGATAACAAAAAGTGTTGTTGGTATATTATTAACTGGTATTTTAATGATACTGGGCTTTGGATCATTAGCTCGGGGATATAAGAAAGGTCCAATTCCTACGGGTTTTAGTAGAGTTTTAGAACCATTAGTATTGTATGTGAGGGATGAAATAGCTCGACCAAATATTGGAGAGAAAAAATACAGAAAATATATGGGGTTTCTTCTTACGGTATTTTTCTTTATTTGGTGTTTGAATCTTTTGGGTTTAATGCCATTTGGCTTTAATGTCACTGGAAATATAGCAGTAACAGTTTGTTTAGCAATGTTTACTTTTTTTATAGTACAGTTTAGTGGTAATAAAGAATATTGGAAACATATTTTCTGGATGCCTGGTGTGCCAGTACCAATGAAAATATTATTAATGCCTATTGAAGTATTGGGTATGCTTACAAAGCCATTTTCATTGTTAATACGTTTGTTTGCAAACATTACGGCTGGTCATGTCGTTGTGATGAGCTTAATAGCACTTATGATTACGCTTAAAGCAGCATTTGGACCAGTAGTATCAACAGGAATGTCATTGTTTTTAGCTTTTTTTATATCTATAATCGAAGTATTAATCGCTTTTTTACAAGCATTTATATTTACAATGCTTTCATCATTGTTTATAGGTATGGCAGTAGCTGAACATGATCATCATTAATTATAAGGTAGAATTTTTTTGTTTAATTTATATATAAATCAATTATTATGTACAATTTAATTGGAGCAGGTTTAATCGTAATTGGAGGAGGTATTGGACTAGGTCAAATCGGTGGTAAAGCAATGGAAGGTATTGCTCGTCAACCTGAAGCAACTAGTAAAATTCAAACTGCAATGATTATCATTGCAGCTTTACTAGAAGGTTTAGCGTTTGGTGCGTTGATCTTAGGAAAAGGGTAATTCTTTTCTGAAAATAACATGTCCCGTAGCGATAGGCTATGGGTCGTGTTATTAAATTAAACAAATTACGAATACAGTAAGTAATAAAAATTCATAACATGGATCAGTTATTAAATGATTTTTCGCCAGGCTTGTTTTTTGTTCAAGCGTTTATTTTTTTAGTTCTTATCTTAATATTAAGAAAGGTTGCTTGGAGACCTATTTTGGATGCTTTACAAATCAGAGAAGATTCGATTCAAGAGGCGTTAGATGCGGCAGAAAATGCAAAAAAAGATATCGAGAAGCTACAATCTAAAAACGAAAAGTTATTAGATGAAGCAAGATTAGAAAGAGATGTCATTTTAAAGGAAGCGAGAGAAGCTTCTAATAAAATGAAAGAAGAGACCAAGGAAGAGGTGTCTAAAATAAGCGAAAAAATGATAGAAGATGCAAGGGCTGCTATTATTACGGAAAAACATGCCGCTTTAAGTGAAGTAAAAAATCAAGTAGCTACGCTTTCTTTAGAGATAGCCGAGAAGCTATTGAGAGCTACACTAAAAGACGAAAAAGCTCAAAAAGCATTGGTAGATGATTTCGTAAAGGAATTAAACCTTAACTAATCAAGATAGATGTCAGACGTAAGAGCCGCTTCTAGGTATGCAAAATCTCTGTTAGAACTAGCAGATGAGAAAGGTGTATTGGATGAAGTACAGAAAGATATGCTTCTTTTAAGCTCAGTATGTGAAGAGAATAGAGATTTTTTAATGATGTTAAAAAACCCTATAGTTAAACACAGAAAGAAGCGGGAAATTTTAGAAGCCATATTTAAGGGAAAAGTAAACGAAATTACTTGTGCTATCTTCGATATTATTACTCGAAAAAACAGGGAACCCATATTACCCACTATTGCTACTGAATTTAATAAGCAGTACAATGTAATAAATGGAATAGTTACTGCAAAAATCACGACTACTACCCCGTTAGATTCGAAGTTGAAGAAAGAATTTGAAGAAATTGTTTTACAAATTTCAAAGGGTAATTCAGTACAACTCGAAGAGGTGGTTGATGAAAATATTATTGGTGGGTTTGTTCTAAATGTAGAGGATAAGCAAATTGATGATTCGATAAAGACAAAATTAAATGAGCTAAAGATAAAGTTTAGCCAAAACTCATATATCAAAGAATTTTAACAAATAAACATTACATACAATGGCAGATGTAAGATCAGATGAAGTTTCAGCAATACTAAGAGAGCAACTTTCTGGTGCTAAAACTGAGGCAGAATTAGAAGAAGTGGGTACAGTACTAGAAGTGGGTGATGGCGTGGCACGTATTTACGGCTTGTCAAAAGCACAGTCAGGTGAATTATTAGAGTTTGAAAATGGATTGAGAGCTTTAGTCCTAAACTTAGAGGAAGACAACGTAGGTGCCGTACTATTTGGTAGCTCTGAAGGAATAAAAGAAGGGGATATAGTTAAGCGTACAGGAAAAATTGCTTCGATTAAAGTAGGTGATGGAATGTGTGGTAGAGTTGTTGACACATTGGGTAACCCAATTGACGGGAAAGGACCAATTAGTGGAGATCTTTACGATATGCCATTGGAAAGAAAAGCACCTGGTGTAATCTATCGTCAACCAGTAGATGAGCCATTACAAACAGGTATCAAGGCTATTGATTCGATGATACCAATTGGTAGAGGACAAAGAGAGTTAGTTATTGGTGATCGTCAGACAGGAAAATCAGCAGTAGTAATAGATACTATTATTAATCAAAAAGAATTTTACGATAGAGGGGAACCTGTATTTTGTATTTATGTGGCTATTGGACAAAAAGCGTCTACTGTAGCGAATGTGGTTGCTGCTTTGGAAAAAGGCGGTGCTATGGAGTATACAATAGTAGTGAGTGCGGCAGCTTCTGACCCAGCACCTTTACAATTTTTTGCACCATTTACAGGAGCAGCAATAGGGGAGTTCTTTAGAGATACAGGTCGCCCAGCATTAGTGGTGTATGATGACTTGTCTAAACAAGCAGTAGCATATCGTGAGGTATCATTACTTCTAAGAAGACCTCCAGGTCGTGAAGCATATCCTGGTGATGTATTTTACTTGCACTCTAGATTGTTAGAAAGAGCTGCGAAAGTTTCTCAAAATGACGAAATTGCGAGAGAGATGAATGATCTTCCGGAATCCTTAAAAGGAGTAGTAAAAGGAGGAGGTTCATTAACGGCATTGCCAATTATTGAGACGCAAGCAGGAGATGTATCAGCTTATATCCCTACAAATGTAATTTCAATTACTGATGGGCAAATTTTCCTTGAAACGAATTTATTTAATTCAGGTATACGTCCTGCAATTAACGTAGGTATTTCGGTATCTCGTGTAGGTGGTAATGCTCAAATTAAATCTATGAAAAAAGTAGCAGGTACATTAAAACTAGATCAAGCTCAATTCCGTGAATTGGAGGCGTTTGCTAAATTTGGTTCTGACCTAGATGCAGCTACTAAATTGACAATAGAAAGAGGTAGAAGAAACTTAGAGATCTTAAAGCAACCTCAATACTCTCCTGTTTCGGTAGAAGAACAGGTGGCAATCATCTATTTATCTACTAAAGGGTTGATTGATACAGTTCCGGTAAACAGAGTAAGAGAGTTTGAAACTGAATTTTTGGATTTGTTAAAAGCGCAGTATCAAGATACATTGAGTGATTTGAAAGCAGGAAAACTTAGTGATGAGGCGACAAGCACATTGGCAAAAGTTTCCTCTGATTTATCTAAAAAATACGCTATTTAAGTTGAAGGTTTGAAGCTCGTAGTACTTAATAGTAATGTAAGCCCTATGAACAAATAATGGCGAACGAATAACGAATATAATGGCGAACTTAAAAGAAGTAAAAGGCAGAATTCAGTCGGTAACATCTACTCAGCAGATAACCAAAGCTATGAAAATGGTAGCTGCGGCTAAACTGAGAAGAGCACAAGATAGTATTTTGCAAATGCGACCTTACGCTCAAAAGCTTAATGATATTCTTCAGAATGTATCTTCTGGCTTAGAAGACAATGATGATAACTTGTATGGAAAAGAACGTGAGGAAAATAAGGTGTTAATTATACCAATTTCTTCAGATAAAGGACTTTGTGGAGCTTTTAATAGCAATGTATTTAAAAGAGTTACTCGTCTTCTTGAAGAAAATTACGCTTCTCAATATAAAAGAGGGAATGTAACGATTTTGCCTATAGGCAAACGCTCTTTTGAGTACTACAAGAAAAGAGGGTATACTACAGTAGATGACTATGCTGATATATTTACAAAACTTTCATTCGAAGAAGCAAAATTAGCCGCAGAATATGCTATGAAAGGATTTGCTAGTGGTGATTTCGATAAAGTAGAGATTGTTTATAATGAGTTTAAGAATGTCGCTACTCAGATAATAAAAGCAGAACAATTTTTGCCAATTATCTCGAATGAGATCGAAAGTGAAAATACCTTTGAAACGCCTACGGATTATATCTATCAGCCTTCAAAAGAGAATATTGTTGAGGAGTTAATCCCAAAATCGTTAAAAATACAGCTTTACAAGGCCATACTTGAATCGAATGCTTCAGAAAATGGCGCAAGGATGACAGCAATGGATAAAGCTACTGACAATGCAGGTGAACTATTGAAAGAATTAAAATTAACGTATAACAGAACTCGTCAAGCTGCAATTACAAAAGAAATTTTGGAAATTGTTGGTGGAGCTGATGCGTTAGGATAACAATACTCAAAATTTAATATATTTAACCTCGGCTATATTGTCGGGGTTTTTTTATTTATAGTGAATTTTTATAAGTACATACAAATACTTAGTATAGATGTAGTAGTAGGGGCTTGTGTGAGTACTCTATTTCTATCACATCTTCTTCATTCACCATTATCGAATATATCGGTAATGGCCTTGGGTATTTCCGTATGGTTAATATATACCGCAGATCACCTTTGGGATGCACGAAAAAATGAAAACCCATGCACGTTAAGACACGCTTTCCATCAACATAATTTCATTGTATTGTCCGTTGTCTGGGTCGTGGTTGCCAGTATCGGAGGGAGTATATTATTTTTCTTGCCATTGTTGATATTAAAATTGGGTGGGGTGTTACTATTTGTGGTGGTGTTGTATTTTTTGATGCTCTACTTTTGGGCAGAAAAATCAGCCTTGATAAAAGAATTTGTAATCGCATTACTCTATACTATGGGGATTTTTATTCCTCCCATAGGGACAGGTGTGTCAGTTCAGCTTTCGGTAGGTATTTGGTTATTTTCTCTTTATTTTCTTTTAGCATTTATAAACGTACTCATTTTCACTCTTTATGATGAGAGCGATGATAGAATAGATGGCCATAGCTCGATTGTGATATCATTTGGGAAAAAGAATGTTATTTTATTCACAAAAATTTTATTAACTGTAGGCCTAATGGTATTACTAATAGGCAGGGGTGTAATTCTTTATGATTATGTCTTCTTTATGATGTTCTTGATATTAGGGAGTCTTCTTTTTTTTCAAGACAAACTTCGTAATAATGGATGGTATCGGATTTTAGGAGATGGTATTTTTATATTGCCTGTAATTTCTTGGTGGGTATGAAAAACGGTTTCGATTTTATTTCCTCAAGTTATGATCGTGCAGCAAAAATCTTTTTTGGTAATGATATAAAAAAGGCACAATGTCACTATATTACTAATATACCTGAAGGGGCAACCATATTAATTTTAGGTGGTGGAACAGGCTGGATATTAAATGAGATATTTAATAGACGAAGTTCGGTGAATATTATTTATGTAGATACTTCTGAACGTATGATTGCGAAAGCAAAAAAAACGGTTGATAATAAATGGTTGAGTCAACTCATTTTTATTAACGATACGTATCAGTCGGTTGATAGTAAGGTGCATTTTGATATAATATTCACTCCTTTTTTTTTAGACATGTTTAAAGAGAATGACATTTCAGTGATAATAAATGATTTGAGTATTCAATTGACAGAAAATGGTGCCTGGATAAATACAGATTTTACAAATACGACTATCTGGTATCAAAAAATAGTAGTAAAAATGATGTATATATTCTTTCGTGTCGTTTGTGGAATATCTGCTATGAAATTGCCTAATTTTGAAAAAATATTCAAACAAAATGGCTTTCTGTTCTACAGAAGCGCATTTTTCCATAATGGAATGATTAAGAGTATTATTTATAAAAAAAGATGATGATTAAAAAGGGTTTAATAATAATAGCTGCACTAACTGTGCTAGGGAGTATATACGTTTTTCTTGGTGGTATAGATGATGTAGTGGTGGTTAAAAAAAAGAGTGAGGGCTATGAAATAGTAGGTAAGCATTATGAAGGGCGTTATAGGAGTGAAGAATTGGAGCAAACTTATTTTGAAGTAAAAGAAAAATTAGAAAAGGGTCAGCTAGAAGGAGATTTAGTGGTACTGAATTATGTTTTAGGAGGAGACAGTCTTGAAAATGGCTTTATTAGGCAGTTTATTGGGGTAGATTTACAAACGTCCAATCAAACCATTCCTGATGGATTTAGGTTACAAAGTATTAACAATAAAATGTCAATTGCGGCTATAATAAGTGCGCATAACTTAGTGATGCCCTCGCCAAGTACTATTGACACTAAAATTGGGAAATTTGCGAAAGCAAATAATTTAGAATTAGTGAATTATACCATTGAAAGATATGTTTCAGATAGAGAGTTAATTATTGAAGTGCCTGTTGTTGAGAAATGAAAGAAAAAAATAAAAAAGAGATAAAGGACGAAAACATCTCTGAAACTACCCCTATTGAGTTAGAAGAAAAAAATGACTTTGGAGGGCTGCCAAACGGGGTTGATTTGAGAAAGAACATGGGATGTGGAGGTTAATCTAAATAATAGACACGCTTTACACGGCTACTCACATTGGTAAGGATTTCATATGGGATGGTGTTGATCTGATGTGCCAATTTAGTAATAGAAAGCTGTTTTCCAAACACCTCTACTTCATCCCCTTCAGTTACGTTAATCCCTGTAATGTCAACCATTGTCATGTCCATGCATACGTTCCCTATAACGGGAGCTACCGTTCCGTTTATAACTACTTTACCGATCCCATTACTAAAGCTACGACTAAATCCATCGGCATAGCCAATGGCGATGGTAGCAATCCTTAAATCAGATTTGGCGATGCCAGTTCTTCCATATCCAATAGTTTCCCCTTTCTTAATTTTTTTTATTTGTGAAACCACTGTTTTCAAGGTATTTGTAGTTTCTAATTCAAGCTTTGAATTGGTGTTTGTATCAACTCCATACAAGCCAATTCCTAACCGTACCATATCAAAATGATATTCTGGAAAGCGGAGAATACCAACCGAATTTAATACGTGGACTATCGGAGAGATGGATAATTCAGTTTTCAGCTTGTTAAGCACTTTGTTAAATAGCTCTATCTGCTGAATAGAAAAAGAATCGTGCCTAGATTCATCTGCTCCAGCTAAGTGTGTAAAAATGCTTTTTATCTTAATGTTTTGGTTCGTTTTTATAACTTGAATCAGTTTATTGATATCACTCATTTCGAAACCTAGCCTTCGCATGCCTGTGTCAATTTTTATATGAATACAAATGGCTTGACCCTTTAGGTAATCAATTAACTGATGGAGTAGGGTTAGATTATATATTGCAGGTTCTAATTGGTATGCAAATAGCTTGTCAAAACTTTCCTGACGGGGGTTCATTACCATAATTGGCAGTTTTATACCGTTTTGTTTGAGTATTACGCCTTCATCCACATAGGCTACCCCAAAATAATCTACTTGGTGGTGTTGTAGCAAATTTGCCACTTCATCACTACCAGCCCCATAAGCTAATGCTTTTACCATTACCATTATTTTGGTGTTGTTAGATAATTTCGATCGGTAAGTATTTAAGTTTCTAGTTAATGCATTTAAGTTTATTTCTAATATCGTACCGTGAGTTTTTTCTTCTAATTGATGTACTATTTGTTTAAATGAATATGGGCGATATCCTTTAACTAATATTAATTCATGGTTGTATTGCTTCCAATTGGTAGTAGATAAAAATTGCTCAGTACTAGTATAGAATTGAGCAGAAATGTTGAAACAATCTTTTTGTTTTGAGATGGAATCACCTATGCCTATGAGTTTGGTTACATTATACTCCATAAGTAGATGATTTAATTGCTCATATAAAATAGCATCATTAGGTACAGATTGTAATACATCAGAAATAATTACTGTTTTAGAAAGTTCATCGTTTTGTTGGCTCATAAAGCCTAATGCTACACGGATTGCTCCCAAGTCATTATTATAGGTATCTTCAATAACTTGACAATTATTAATCCCTTTTTTTAGTTCTAGCCGCATGTTTAAGTGCCTGAGTTCAGAAACTCTTTGGTTAATATCTTCAAGACTGTAGTGGTGAAGTAAAAGAAAGGCCACACAATGCATTCCATTCTCAATCGAAGTATCATCTGTAAATGGGAAGGATATATGGAATTTATCTTTCTTGTATTGTAAATCTACAATTGATAACCTATTCTGTTTATTGATGTTTATTATTTGGAGATCAGACTGGTGATGTTTTCCCCAGGTAAATCCATTGATCGATTGATTTTGTATAGCTTGATGTACGGTTTCGTGATCTCTACAATGAATAAGATGTTGCACATTTGAGAAAAATATTAATTTTTCATTTATTTTTTCTTTGTTAGATGAAAAACCTTCATCGTGAACAGAACTTATATTGGTGAATATTCCTACTATAGGTTGAATAATGGGGGCTATTTTTTCCATTTCATGGGTTGTGGAAATATTTGCTTCAAATATACCTAACTCATGGTTTTGATTTATTTGCCAAACAGAAAGCGGTACGCCTACCTGAGAATTAAAACTTTTTGGGCTTTTTACAATGTTGATAGTTGGACTTAACAGTTGATACAACCATTCTTTAACGATTGTTTTTCCATTACTGCCTGTAATGCCAACGGTGTTTAGGTCAAATTGATCATTATGATGTTTAGCCAGTTTTTGAAGCACTTCAATACTATTAATGCATAGAAAAATAGCTGCTTCTGGAAGAAGAGAGGGGTCAATTATTTTTTCTATCACAAACTGTCTTACACCTTTGTTGTATAGCTCATGAATATAATTATGACCATCGTGTTGGATGCCTTTTATGGCAAAAAACAGCGTTGATTTTGGGTTAAAAACATTTCGACTATCAACGGATAGTGTGTCGAAATAAAGATTATTCAACTGAATGACTTTACCAACACCTACTTGAGACAGAATTGAAAAGGAATACATACAGGAAAGATAGAGAAGCTTTGAATAGATACCAATCCTAATTAGTATAGTTTAGCTCCATTGGGTGTATTTTTATCTACGGTTGCTAATATCACATTGTTATTCTCATCAGGAAAGCCTGTGACAAGTACTTCAGATAGAAGAGGGCCAATTTGTTTTACAGGAAAGTTACATACACAAATAACTTGCTTACCTATCAATTCATCGATGGTGTAATGGTGTGTGATTTGAGCGCTTGATTTTTTTATTCCTAATTCACCTAAATCTACCCACACTTTATAAGATGGATTTCGTGCTTCAGGAAATTCTTCAGCTTTTGTTATAGTACCTGCTCGAAAATCAATTTTTTCGAAATCTGACCAATTAATTGTATTCATTTTTATTAATTTTGGGACTTATTAATAGTTAAATATTCGTAAGATTTAAAATAGCGTAACCTTTTATTTTGTTCTTCGTATATTTATTGACTTAATATACTTGTAAAACTTTGAATCATAGCCAATATTATATCAAAAGAGTTGTAATTATACAATTTTTCATATTGCTTCTTAGCACAGGTAGTTATGCTATCAATGTTGAGGAAACAGAAAAGAGGGAAAATGAAAAAGCTGAAAACTCCAAAAAAGAATCGAATTCAGGAACGTTGGAAGACAAAAAAGTTGATTCCTTAACTGTTTTAAAAAAACCTATTACAGAAATTAACTCTAAAATTAAATCTACTTCATATAATTCTGAACTATATATGGAAGAGGAGAGTTTAAATAAATCAGGCTCTGTAATTACTTTTAATTTTATTCAATACATGATTCAGAATTTTAAATTTTCTGAAGAAATGTTTTAAGGTTATTAAAAGAGTACAGTATCTTCTACACCTTAGTAAAAAATTGTTCTAACTCATGTAATTTTATTTTATCCTCGTATAAGGCACTCCCAACGATTACCGCAAACACGCCAATATCATTTAGTCGTTTAATGTCTTCGACACTCTTTACTCCTCCACTAGCTAGAACACAGATGTCGGGGAAGGTTTTTATTATTTTTTCATATAAATGAAATGAGGGGCCAGACATAGCACCATCTTTTATGATGTCGGTAGTTTTTACATATTTAAGACCATGAGAATAGAAATAGTCGATATGCTCAAATAAATCAATGGAGCTATTTTTTTGCCATCCCTTAAACGCTATTTTGCCATTTAGAGCATCTGCACCTAATGTTATTTTTTCTCTGCCATACGACACAATCCATGAGGCAAAAAGCGATTTATTGGTTACCGCAATGCTTGCTGCGGTGATATAGCTTGCGCCATATTCATAAGCTTTACTTATGTCGCCATCAGTAGATATTCCACCCGTAAAGTCAACTTTTAAGTTGGTGAAACTACTAATTGCTTCTAGGACATGATAATTTATTGGGTTTCCTTTTTTTGCGCCATCTAAATCCACTAGGTGGACAACTTCAATTCCATAATCTTCAAATTTTTGACATAAATCTACAGGACTATCCTCGTAGACTTTCTCTTTGGAATAATCTCCCTTCTTTAGGCGAACTATTTTGCCATTGAGTAGTGATACCGAAGGAATAATTTGAATCATAAATGCTTATATCAAAAATAAATTATAAAAACTAGTAGCCTAAGTCTCAGTAAGTGTTTCAAAATACACCTATATATATTGATGTTTTCTGAGTATAAATGTAGTAGGCGAATTGTAATATACTAAAATTGGGAATCATTGACAAGAAATAATAGGCTGTTTTCAAATCAATTTAATCAAATTACAGTAGTATTTCTTTTTCTGATTGTAGCACGCAGATTTTTTTTATTAAATTTCCACCATGAAAGGAAATGAGAATACAATTAAATGGCAAGGTGTGTCTTTGAAGGACATTGCGAAAGAGTTTGGGACACCAGTTTATGTGTATGATGCAGATAAAATTCTAGAGAAGTTATCTGAATTGAAGAATGCTTTTTCAAATCATAATTTGAAAATCAAATATGCGGTAAAAGCGTTGAGCAATCTTTCCATTTTAAAATTGCTAAAAAATAATGGAACAGGAGTAGATGTTGTTTCTATTGAGGAAGCACAGCTCGCTTTAAAAGCAGGTTTCGAACCCGAAGAGATTCTTTTTACTCCAAATTGTGTTTCATTTGATGAAATTCAACAAGGGGTAGAGTTAGGCTTAACGATTAATATAGATAATATTTCTATTTTAGAACAGTTTGGTCATAAATACCACAATACTGTACCTTGTTGTGTTCGTCTTAATCCTCACATTATGGCTGGGGGTAATTCAAAAATATCAACCGGTCATATAGGGTCTAAATTTGGAGTGTCAATATATCAATTGCCTCATTTAATGAGGGTAATTGAAACTACAAATATTGATGTAATTGGCCTTCACATGCATACGGGTTCAGATATACTGGATGCAGAAGTGTTTTTAAGAGGGGCAGATATATTATTTGGGATCGCACAAGAATTTCCAAATTTAAAATTTCTTGATTTTGGTAGTGGATTTAAAGTTTCCTATAAGGAAGGTGATATTATCACAAATGTATATGATTTAGGAGTGAAACTAGGAAAAGCATTTGATGACTTTTGTGCTAGTTATGGTAAAAATTTGGAGATATGGTTTGAGCCAGGCAAATACCTTGTGAGTGAAGCAGGGTATTTTCTAGTAAATACCAATGTAGTGAAAGCTACACCTGCTACAGTATTTGTAGGAGTAGATTCTGGATTTAACCATTTGATTAGACCAATGATGTATGATGCGTATCATGAAATTATTAACATTTCTAACCTTGATGGTATCAAAAGGATATATACCATAGTGGGTCATATTTGTGAGACCGATACCTTTGGGATCGATAGAAAGATGAGTGAAGTACGTGAGGGTGATATATTAGCAATAAAAAATGCGGGCGCTTATGGGTTTTCTATGGCGTCTAATTATAACTCTAGGTTACGACCAGCAGAAGTTTTAGTAATAAATGGTGAGGCAAAGTTAATTAGGGAGCGAGAAACCTTTGAAGACCTATATAGAAATCAAGTAGAAATAGATGTATAACTTTTCTATGGCACTACTGTTTACCTTAAATTGATGAAACAAAGTATTTAAATAATTTTTGTTTCATCAATGTGGTCGAGTACTTCTCTAGAAAAAACGGAACATCCATTGATGTTTCCACGATTGCTTTCCATGGGATAGATGAAGTATTCTCTAAAATTATTTTCTCCTTTCACACTACTTTTGATAATAAAATTAAGTTTTTCACCACTTATGGCCCGATCATAGTACTCTTTCCATTCATCTTTTACACTACCAAGCATATCAAGTGCGTTGGCACCAACATCTATGCCTTCATACGCAGTACCTTTGTATCGATTTTTTATAGCATCATTTACAATGGTAACTTTATAATCGTTATCTATGGCGATAATGGAATCACGAGTATTATTTATGAGAGAATGCATGGCAATCTCTTTTTCTTTCAACACATTGTGAAGCGTACGATCAGCAGTTACATCTCTTGACATAACTGATACCCCAATTATCTCTCCTGAATTGTTTTTGATAGGGTTATGGTGTGTTTCTGAATAAGTAATTTTACCCTCTATTATGTTTTCATCTACTTCTGTGTAGGCTTCCCCTTGCAAAGCCCTATCATAACGTTGTTTCCAGTGAGCCGCTTTAGAAGCTGGTAAAACTTCAAGGATATTTGTTCCTGGGGATAAATCAATTCCAAAATTGGAATATTTATTTTTTAGAGTAGCATTGACTACCGAAATAATGTAATTGGTATCTATAGCAAAAATAGTATCCTTAGTATTGTCAATGAGTGATCTAATGTTTGATTCTTTGTTTTTTAACTCATTTTGAGCTCGGTTCATCTCCTCTTGAGTTGCTTGTAGCTCCTCCATGTTTTGTCTCATTTCCTCCTCTTGCGCTCTTAATTGCTCCGTCATCACATCTGATTCATTAAGTAATTTTATAGTGCTTTGATTGGTTTTTGCAGATAGAACAGTCGAAGCGATACTCTCTCCTACTTTTTCAAGAAACTCTATTTCTATGGCAGTATAAATTTGGAATGAAGCAAACTCTATCACCCCTACTATTTCATCATTATTTACGAGAGGGATTAGTAAAATAGAACGAGGGTTTGCCTTTCCTAGTCCTGATGTAATGTTTACATATTGATCAGGAATATCAGTAATTAGAATAGTACTTTTTTCTAAATAGCATTGTCCCACTAACCCCTGACCAGGCATTATTTTTTTTTCGATATATTTTTTGCGTTCAAAAGCTCTCGCACTTATTAGTTCAAGGTATTTTTCTTTTTTGTTTTCATCGTTTACAATGAAAATTCCCCCTTGGTTGGCTTTTACATAGGTAACTAGTTCGGAAATTACTTTATCACACAAGTCATCCAAATTATTTACATACGTTCGTAAAATTTCGCCTATTCTAGCCAAGCCAACATTGATAAACTTCTCTCGCTCTTCTCGCTTTGAGGCTTCATACAAACTATCCCTCATGTTCATGAGTGATTCACCTAAATTATCGGTCGATTCAAGTGAGTACTTCGCTGTGAGGTGTCCTTGGCTTAAGGTATCAGCAAATTTTATGTTCGCTTCCATGTGCTTAAGCTTATCCTCCATATCTATTTGATTAATGCCCGATTCATGTGTTTGTCTTCTTTGAATAACACTCCACAACACACATAAACCCGCATAAAACACAATTATTATGAGGTGAACGGTTAAAGATACCGTATTGAATAGGTTAGCATCATCAAGGTACTCCGTTTCCGCTCCTGATAGTTGTATATAATAGAGAGTACTTAATGTAAGGACAGCATATAGTGTTGGGATGAGGATTGTTTTCCAATTTTCATAAAAGAGTAACGCAGTAAGTGATATAAAATAAAATAGATTTATTTCGTACATGCCATGCATTTGTAAGACAAACTGTACAGGGTAGTTCCAAAGCAGAAAACTAATAAAGTAGCGGAAGAATGTAGTGTGTTGATATCTAGACTTAATCACCAGGTAGGTAATCATAAAAAAACCACCTACTCCAACACCTAAAATCCAAGTATTGTGGAAAAAGGAAATAACTATTCCCAGTATGAAATAACCTATAATAAATTTATGAATGGTGTTGTCGGCCTCTTGATAAACTTTTTGGTAAAATGATTGTATTTTTTCTGTCGAGATACTTGATGAACTCATTTTTATAATTGGTATGAAGTAAAAAATCGCACCAATATAATCAAATAGGGTTAATACAGAAACATCGAACTGTGCCTCATTGTAAGGCTATTTTACAACTAATTGATAGGTAGAGGTATACGTGTTTATTATTATAAATAATAAGTGTATTGAGAAGTTATTAAATAAAGAGATTACCCATCTAAGGCTTCTACCGATTGTATATCGTCAGGCAGCATTCTTTTCAAAAGGTTTTCTATTCCTGCTTTAAGCGTGATGGTGGAAGATGGACACCCACTACAAGAGCCTTGAAGCAGTACTTTTACTACGCCTTCGTTTAAGGAGTGAAAAGAAATGGCACCGCCATCTTGTTCTACTGCGGGTCGGATGTATTCATCCAGAATACCTTTGATTTTTTTTACGATTTCAGAATCAGATTCATCAAAGGTTTCATCACTGATATCTTCTAATAGTAATGGTTTGTTCTCATTAAAATAGTTAGATATTAATTGTTTTATTTCATCTCTAATCTCATACCAATTAGAGGCGTCTGTTTTTGTAATTGTCACAAAATTGTTCATATAAAAAACCCTAGTAACCTCTTCTCTTTTTAACAAATCTTGAGCCAAAGGCGACTTTCCAGCACTTTCTAGGGTTGGAAAATCGTAACTTATTCCGTCAGGAAGGAGCGTACGGTTTAGTACGAATTTTAAAGAATTGGGATTAGGATTCTCTTCTAAGTATATCGTTATTGGAACTTGTTGTACCATAGTTTTTATTTCTTTTAATGCTATCTAACAATTCTTGTTTAGGAAAAGTTTACTATTCATCTTTTAATTCACCTTCTGATTTTGCGATTAATGTAGAAACCGTGGCATCACCAGTAACATTAACTACTGTACGACACATGTCCAGTATTCTGTCTACAGGAAATATAATGGCAATCCATGCAGGGTTAAGACCAACCGACTGTAATACAATAATCATCATTACCAAACCTGCACTAGGTACTGCAGCAGCACCAATAGAAGCTAAAGTAGCGGTTAGTACAATGGTTAATTGTTGAATAATAGTTAAATCAACCATATGAAGCTGTGCTAAAAACAATACCGCTACTGCTTGGTATAAGCTAGTGCCATCCATATTTACAGTTGCTCCTATGGGAAGGACAAAACTGGAAATATTTTTACTTACTCCCATATTATCTTCTACACATTCCATTGTAACAGGAAGGGTAGCAGCGCTTGAACTCGTTGAAAATGCTAGAAATTGGGCAGGGCTTAGATTTTTGAAAAACTTCTTGTAAGAAATGTTTTTAGTAAATAAAGCTACTAAATTAGGGTATAGAGCAAAAACAACAAATGCTAATCCAGCTAACAAAGTAAGCGAGTAAGAACCTAGCCCTTTGAAAATTTGAAACACCTCTGCTGGAGAATTCGCCATCTTGGCAATTACACCTGCGAGAAGAGCAAATACAAAAAATGGGGCAGCTTTCATTACTAAATCCACCATTTTTAGAAATACTTCATTTACGCCATTAATAAAAACAATGACGGGTTTAGCTTTGTCCTCAGGAATCATGATAAGGGTAACGCCAAAAAATATAGCAAAAAATATCACCTGAAGCATAAGACCATTGTTAGAAATGGATAGCATAATGTTTTCTGGAATAATATCTACTAAAAATTTTAAAGGACTTTCTTCTTTGTTTTTTTGAGCAGACTTCATTCTAGATTCAACTACTTTCTTCTCTTCTTCTGTCATTTCAGTACCTTCACTTTTTACTTCCGATACTACACCTGCATACTTTGGGTTATTTGTAAAATCTTTACCGTCAAGAATTTCAATACTATTATCTGTAGCCCATTGTTCGTATTTTATTCTATTTTTCACTCGTTGTCCTTCTTCCACAAAATTGCCAGGTTTCACAACATTTACTAATAATAAACCAACGCCTACTGCGGTAACGGTAGTTAAAAGATACATAATCAGTGTTTTACCCCCAAGTCTTCCTAATTTCGTAATGTCCTTCAGGTTAGAAATGCCTCCAATAATAGAAAATAGGACTAAAGGTACCGCAATAAACTTCAGTAGGCGAATAAAAATAGTTCCAAAAGGGTCTATCCAGTTAATGGTAAATGCATTCCACCCTAGTGAACTTGAAACAAATGCATAAATAATACCTGCTAGTAAGCCTAGTAAAATTTTTATATGTAGAGGTAGTTTTTTCATAAAGTTGATTTATTAATCTTGAAAGGTAGGGGTAAGATTTCTTAAATAAAAATCTGCAATGGTAATAGCAGCCATAGCTTCTACAATTGGCACTGCACGAGGCACTACACAAGGGTCGTGACGCCCTTTTCCAGACACCGTAGCCTCATTACCATCAACATCAACGCTTTGTTGATCACGCATGATGGTTGCGACAGGCTTAAATGCTACATTAAAATATATGTCTTCTCCATTGGAAATACCTCCTTGTACTCCTCCAGAGTTATTCGTTTTGGTTTTTATAGTGCCTTTTTCATTGTAAAATACATCATTATGTTCAGACCCTTTTTGTTTTGTGCCTGAGAAACCACTTCCTATTTCAAAACCTTTCACAGCATTAATACTTAGCATAGCTTTGCCTAATTCAGCATGTAAACGATCAAAAATAGGCTCGCCCAAACCAACGGGTGTATTTTTTATTACACACGACACAACTCCACCAATTGTATCTCCTTCTTTGCGAGTGGTATCAATTAATGAAATCATTTTTTCAGCCATTTCACTATCAGGACAGCGAACAATATTGTTTTCGGTTGCTGAAAGGTCGAGTTCATGATATGATTTATCTAGAGATAACTCACCTACTTGTGATACATAGGCATTAAACTGGATGTCAATTTTTTTCAGAAAAATTTTCGCAATAGCACCTGCAGCAACACGCGCTGCGGTTTCTCTGGCACTACTTCTCCCGCCACCTCTATAGTCACGAATGCCATACTTCTGTTGATAGGTGTAATCGGCATGAGAAGGGCGGTACTTGTCAGCGATATGCGAGTAATCTTTACTTTTCTGGTCGCTGTTATTGATGATAATGGCAATTGGTGTTCCAGTAGATTTTCCTTCGAATATACCTGATACAATCTCGAATTTATCTTCTTCTTTTCTTTGTGTAGTTATTTTAGATTGACCAGGTTTTCGCCTATCTAGTTCGCTTTGAATGAATGTCTCGTCTAGAAGAAGTCCTGGAGGGCAGCCATCTACGATTACACCTATTGATTTGCCATGTGACTCACCAAAAGTTGAGATTTTAAAAAGTGTTCCAAATGAATTACCCATTTATGATTTTTTGAAAAATAAGAAGCCAGAAAGGACCAACATAATAAAAATAAACACGTTCACCAATAATTTAGTCTTTTCGTATTGATTTACGTTTTCAAGTTCGTTGTTTTCAAATTCAATACGATCGTAAAATGCACCAAGGTCATTGGCTTTTATGTGTTCGTTTTTTTTGCTTTCACCTATTACATTTAAAATTTCGGTTGATCGTAAAGTGTCGTAATCATCTTTAGCAAGGTTAAAAAATACCCATTCAAAATAATTGCTTAATTTGTGAGTGCCCGGCTCGTTTGGAATGCCAAAGTAGTTGAACGTTTTAGAGCCTGTTACTTTATTGTTTCTACGATTTACATTTTGCATGATGTTAGGGTCGTAAAAATCAAATTCTTTAGTCTTAGGAAGAGAAGGCTTTTCAATTGCAGAAATATTACCTAGTCCATAAATGCTAAATTGGTATGAAAAACTTTGTCCAGTTTGTAAATCATTGCTGTTAATTTTTTCATCTAGCCGATAGTTGCCTACAGCAACTTTTTCACGTAGTGGATGAGCAGGAAGCTCTTTAACTTTTACTGTTTTGGCTTTAGAATAAAAAGTTTTAAAATCTTCTTGACGATTTTGGCCAAAAAAGGAAGGGTTTCGTGCCACCTTATATTTTATCATTTTCAATTCTATAGGAGAAAATTTTATCGTTTCTGTATTGAGTGGATAAAAAGTAGCTTGATAAAGTTTATATTTAGCATATCCTTTATTATTAATAGTTACTGGCTCACCATTTATGTTTTCGATATTAAAATTTTCTTCCCAGCAATTTTCAGGGCGTAATTCTTTAAGAATTTCATTTAATTGTTTTCCAAGTTCATGAAATTGTAAAGGGGCTCGATTGTCATCGGCTACATAAAATGAGAGTGTTGAAGTAAACCCTTCTCCTATATATACTTCATTTTTATCTACAGTCAATGCCAAGAAAGCATCTTCTTCAATATCGACATATTCGGTAGGGGCAGATCGACTTCGTCCAAAAAAGTCTTCAAATGGATCGTGACTAAAAGGGCTGTTGTTTTGTCGTTGTTGCGTGGCAGGACCAACTTTCACCTTCTTTCCTGTAGATTTTATCATAGTTCCATTAATTTCCATCTGAAAAGGAGGGAGAACGAAAGTTCCTTGACCTGTAGGAGCATATGTCATAATAATTTTATGACTTGAACTAATTTGTCCATTCACAATGTTAGTACTCGACTGGGAGGAAGTCCCTCTCTTGGTAAAACCTGGGAAGTCAGGAAATTCATCATAACTTCTTAATCTACCGTTTTTCACTACTATAGAAATAGGGAATCCTTGATTTTCGGCTATTTCGTTAGGGCCTAATTCAATTTCAATCTCTTGAGCGAAACTTTGTGATAAAAAAAGAACAACTATTAAGGTAGAAAATACGTATTTCAATATAGCATTATTAAACATGTGTTGCGTATTAAATGTCACATTACTGCAATACAAATTTAAAGTAATCTTTAATTCCATTTACTATTTTGTATATTAAAGGTTGTAAAAAGTGATAATTGTTTCAAAATCATCAAAAACACGGATCAATATGTTAGAATACATAAAAACAATCCTAAAGAAAGTGAGCTTTGACGGCAAACTTTTTGAAAAAGAATTGAGAAAAGCAATAAAAACGTTAATTGATGAAGAAATTCAAGAATTAAAAAATTGGTGTTACGAAAATTTTGGAAATCAACATCAATTAGTGCTTCAAAGGTGTTTTGTTGTGTCGTCCTAAAGTATAGGTTATCGGTTTAATGCTTTATTAAGTATTTTACTAATTATTTCAGGCCTAGTAAGGGTCATCATATGTGAGCCGTCAATTACTGCATAATCGTAATTGATGTTTCTAATGGGGATAGTGTTGTCTTTATCACCATGAATATGAATTATGTCAGATGAATAAATGGTTCGATTCCACTGAATAATCATTTGTACAGATCGTTTCATGAAGTGTTTGTTTTTATCAGTCAACATGCTTTTGAATATTTCTTCTTCTACATTTCTGTCAGGTTCAACGATTGGCTGCATGATAAAAGCCCCCCTTTTTATCGCTCGGCTACTTAATAATTTATAAATAGGCATTACTTTTTGAATACGATATCTAAATGGAAGTTCCTTTTTTGATTTTGCACTAGAGATAATGATAACTTTTTCTGGAGATAGAAAATCAATTAATTCAGTAGCGATCATTCCTCCCAACGAAACGCCTACAAGAATAAAAGCCTCTGTAGTATCAATTTGTTTTGACAACTGTAGCGCATAGCTCTTTAATGTTGTATTCTTTTCAGGGGTGTGGTACTTTATGTGCTTAATGCTATAGGCATTTTTATCAAATGTAAGTTTGCTGAACAATCGTTCATCAGCCCCTTGTCCAGGGATAAGATAAATAATCGGTTTTGACGTTTGGCTATAGGTATTAAGACAGACGAATACCCCTATAAAAAAGGCGATGCATTTTATTTTACTTTCAGAATCATACAGCACAACTCTAAATGGTTAAATCATAAAAATTAATAAGGTATGATGATGTGAAATCTACACTTCTCCCACTATACCTTCTGTTACGTTGATAACATGGTCGCCAACTCTTTCTAAAAGATTAAAAATATCGCTATATATTAATCCGCTTTTTATGTCATACTCTCCTTTTTCAATCTTGCCTAAGTGCTTTCTTCTTAAGTCATTTCTCTTGGCATTAATTTCTCTTTCTTTTGCTAATGATTCATCAATTGTAACTTTACTGTAATCTGACTCAAGGTTTTTATTCATGATAGCTAATGCTTCGTCTACTAGAGTGAACATCTCGTATAGTCCAGCCATTTGTCCATCGGTGAACCATAATTTATCTTCCTGTTTTCTAGAAATAGCAAGTGACAGTTGATAAAAAATATCTCCAATTCTTTCCATGTCATTATTAATGCTGAGCAAGCCTCTAATTTTAAAAGAGGATTCCTCACTAATATTTCCTTCAGATACTTTTGATAAAAACGTAGCGATTTCTACTTCAATCCTATCGGTTATTTCTTCATAGTTTTTAACCCGTTCAACAAGCTTGTTTATTTTTCCTATTTTTTTCTTCTCAATTAATTCGCGTACTATTCCCGACATCTTACTTGTGAGCATACCAAATTTGGCAATTTCCTTTCTTGCTTCAAGTATTGAAATATCTGGTGTTTTGATCATGTTTAACCCAATATGCTCAAGGTGATATTCTTCATCATCACCTTTTGAGGGCACCATTTTTATAACGATTTTTGCTATAAAATTAACAAAGCCTACTAATAACAACGTGTTGATAATATTGAAACTTGTATGAAAAAATGATAGTGCAATTGGGATTGAGGCATATTGCTCAGGGTCAAGAGGAGAGACTCCTCGTGTTGACTGCATATAATTATCAATACCTGTGATAAATAATCCAAATACTAATATCATCCAGACGACACCAAAAATATTAAAAATAAAGTGAGCTCTAGCCGCTCTTTTTGCATGTATATTACCAATCATTGCAGCTAAATTGGCAGTAATAGTGGTTCCTATGTTTTCTCCTAATACCATTGCTGCAGCCAGTTCAAAAGGAATCCAACCTTGATTGGCCATAACTAATGTTAATGCCATAGCCGCACTTGATGACTGAACAGTAATCGTTAATAATGTCCCAATACCTATAAAGAGAAGTAGAGAAATCATCCCCATATCAGTGTAGGAGGCTAAAAATTCCAATATTTCAGGATTCGACTTCAAATCTGGGACAGATCCTTTTAGCTCGTTTAGTCCAATAAATAGTAATGCAAATCCTATCAATACTTCGCCCCAGGCTTTTACTTTACTTTTACTTACAAATAGCAATGGGAAACCAAGAGCAATTATAGGAAGCGCAATAGAGGCTATTTTCACTTTGAACCCTACAATAGAAATTAGCCAAGCAGTAATAGTAGTTCCGATATTTGCGCCCATGATTACGCCAATTGACTCTGTTAATGAAAGCAAGCCTGCGTTCACAAAACTCACCACCATTACAGTTGTGGCAGAAGATGACTGAACTAATCCTGTAAGTGTGAAGCCCGTTATCACGCCTTTAATGCGATTTGAAGTCATTGCGCTTAATATTTGACGCATTTTAGAGCCAGCTACTTTTTGAATGCCTTCACTCATTACCTTCATCCCATAGATAAAAAAGCCAAGTGCCCCTATTAGCTGTAATCCTTCAAATATTCCGAATTTCATGGTTTAAGTAGTTAAGTTTTGTTTTAATGTTCAGCAATAATAATAAAAGCTAATTTCAATATTATCCATTCTTAATTTTTTGTTAACATAAACATAACATTAAATACTATACGGATGCTCTATTTGGAACTAATTTTGTCCCACAAAAATAATTATAGAGATGAAAAAAATCAACAAACTATTTTCAATGCTGCTAGTGTCTTCAGTATTGATTTCTTGTGGAGGAGGAG
>Ga0224506_10000824_pt1 | contig 24178 bp, 22 predicted proteins | sample SF_Jan12_sed_USG_2_FD_169108 | JGI IMG/M metagenome (GOLD analysis project Ga0224506, IMG submission 169108) | Sediment microbial communities from San Francisco Bay, California, United States - SF_Jan12_sed_USGS_8_1 | ecosystem: Environmental > Aquatic > Marine > Sediment | place: USA... | reverse complement strand
TTTCTCAATCATTTTCTGCAAATCAATACTGTTCTTTTTGAGTATATCGGTGACTTCTTTCTGATGACTGGATAAGGGGCCAGTGACGCCTTCAGATAAGAGTTCTGCACTTTCCCTGACTGCCGTGAGGGGAGTTTTGAGTTCGTGGGACACATAATGCAGAAACTTACTTTTCTTTTCTTCTAGGTATTTCAAACGGGTGCGCAACCAATTGATGCGTTCTCCCAGATACTCCAAATCGCGGGGGCCGGTAACTTTGACCTCTTCATCAAAATCGCCGGCACCGATTTTTTTAATCGCCATGTCAATTTGCCGAATAGGTCGGGACAATAACACCACGAACACCACAATAAAGATAATGACGCCAGGGATGACCGCTAATAATTCCCAAAAAATAATATTACGTGCCTGACGGGAAATATTCTGCATCATGGTCATTTCGGCATCGATTACCGCGTTACTATCACGCAACAATGCCTGCGCCGCTTCAGTTAAGGCGATAAATTCCTGGGCATCAACATTCAATGATTTTGGCGACTTGTTTGATTTGTTTAAGCGCTGATAAAGATTGATTTCTAATTGATTGAGAATATTTAATCGATCTTTGAGATTAAGATCTAGTAATAAAGGCTCAAGCTCAATTGCAGTTTTTTCGTAGGCTTCGTGTCGTGACAAATAAGATTCATAAAACAAAGGATCGCCCAATACAAAATATTGGCGAATACTGCGTTCCATCCCAGCGATTTGTCGCAACAAAACTCGTGTGTTCTGCGTTGCTTGCACAGCGCGATACACTGACTCCTCGCTTTGACGCGTGAGCTTGTCGACAAAAAATGCCCCAGTGATAAACGCAATGATCAATGGCAACGCGACCAAAGAGAAGCCAGCAATGACCAATTCGAAAAATGACTTAGGATGTCCGATACTTCGGTTTTTCCACTTCATCGTATTCTAATGCTCTTTTAAAATTGGCGGCCCGCTTTTTCGCCATGCTAATAACCAAGCGTTCTACGCTGGTAATATCTACAATCAAACCATGTTATTTTACTAAGCATGGGTTTTGCCAATATTAACACGTAAAGCCGTTTGTGTTTCTGGCGAACCGCAGTATTTGGCTGATCCGATTACGAATTCCGGGTATTATATCCCGCTTTAGATGATTACACTAATAAGGGATTTCCCGCGTTTTACCCATGAAGCCGATAAAACTACTTATTCTTAGCGACTGCCACCTTGAAGCGCAGCCCCAACCGAACGCACCATCATCTGTTAGTAATATTGCCTTTGAAAAAGTCGTACAAAATATAAAGCAATGTTGTAGCCATCCGTCGTCTCAAGCTGCGTTTGATTTAATCATTGGCTTAGGTGACATATGCCAACACGGTGACCTGCAAAGCTATTTATATTTCAAGACGCAAATTGAAATGTTGCAACCTGCAGATTATGTTGTGTTACCCGGCAATCACGATATTAGCGCGACTATGGTAAAAGTATTTGATAAAAAAAGCGTACAGTCGATGCAAGTTGCGTCTTTCGGAACGCTTCAGCTCATTATGCTAAACAGTCAGTGGCCGAATAAGGAAGCTGGTCGATTAAGTCCCGATTTAATGCAAACACTTAAACAACAACTCAGCGAACAACAGTGCTTAAGCACACTTATTTTTTTACATCACCCTGTGCTCAACTTGGACACGCCTTGGATGGATAAGATTGCTTTAACAAATGCTCAAGCGTTTTTGGATTTATGTGTACAATTCCCTCATGTGAAGGCGATTGTGCATGGACATGCCCATCAGGATCGGGAATTAAGCTATCAGCATTTAGCTATTCATAGTATTCCCTCGACTGCGTATCAATACAAACCCCACTGTGAAGACGTGGAAATTGATTCCGGCGGCCCAGCCTATGCAATTATAACTAGTGATGAACAGCAACAAATTAGACGACAAACGGTTTATGTGGATTAAAAATTTATTTTTTGCCAAAACAACAATTTCACAAGTCTTGTTTTTTTTAGTATTGGCTTTGATCTGTTTAACAATTAAAACTATCAGCGGTTTGGATGAGTTGCTTTTATACGACCGTTATAGCATCGAACATGGCGAATATTGGCGCTTATTTAGTGCACATTTAGTTCATCTTAGCTGGAATCACACCTTAATGAATCTCGCGGGTTTGTTTTTTGTTTTTCTATTTTTCTCAGCTAATCTTTCTGCCCTATCATGGTGGACATTATTGGTTTGCAGTTGTCTCGGCATCTCTGCGGTCATGTATTTTTATTATCCTCAAGTCAACGCCTATGTAGGTCTTTCCGGGGTACTCCATAGTTTGTTCATCAGTGGCGCACTAATGCATTGGGCACGTCAGCGTTTTGAGAGTGTCGCCGTCTTATTATTTTTTACTTTCAAAATAATCTGGGAACAAATCAAAGGTCCTATGCCTGGCTCGGAATCTATGGCAGGTGGACCGGTTTTAACCGAGGCGCATATGGTTGGCGCATTGATAGGTTTGTTGTTTGGAACCGTGTTAATGTTGTGGATTAAACGCCCAACTTAGGCACTTTTTTGCGTTTGATCGTCTTGATCATCGTTTTGCTTGGCCTGTTCTCTGATTTTTGCTTCAGCTTTTTCTTTGGACTTGGCTTTATTTTGGCGTGCTGCTTTATTTTTTGCAGCGAGTCGGTCAGCAAGAATTTTCGCTACATTATGCATGATCACATAACCTAGGCGGGGGAACTTCTTAACCATTTCATGAAGTGTTTTGGCTTGTAAATGCAATAAAACACTATCATTTTTAATAATCGCAGTAGCAGTACGATCAACATCAGCAACCAAACCAATTTCACCGATAATTTCTCCGCCGTTCATTGTATGCACCGTACCAATGCCTTCGACATTGACATCGATTTTGCCCGACAATAAGACAAACATACTGGCGCCATTGTCACCTTGATTAAATAATACCTCGCCTTCGCGCACTACCGTGCTCGAACACATGGATAGCACTTTGAGGTATTCCTCCTCAAGCAAACCCTCAAATACTGGAATTTTTTTCAGGATTGTTACCGCTTTGGCGCGGGCAATCTGTTTCTCTTGCAACTTTTTCACAATATCCTTATTGCCTCTATCGTTTTCTACCCAGGGTCTTACCCAGTAAAAAATTCACGACTTCTATAGTATCGGCAGGATATGTTCCAGACTAAACCATTCGCTGGGTGCAAATAAGCGCTTGAAGTGTCACTTGTTTACTAAATCAGCGGTTGTTATGCATTTCCAAAACTTGATGTGCCTGACTTGCAAGCATTTGTTTAGCGCTATCATTGCGTAAGTTTTGAATGTGTTCGAGATATTCTGGTGTTACATCACCCGTAACATACTCACCCGTAAAACAAGAGGCATCGAACTTTTCAATTTGGCTATTGCTACGATAGGAAGCTGCGCGAATCAAATCATCAATATCTTGATAAATGAGACGATCGGCACCAATGGCCTCAGCGATTTGTACATCATCGCGCTGGTAGCCAATTAATTCATCGGATGTCGGCATATCGATACCATACACATTAGGAAAACGAACGGGGGGTGCTGCCGACGCGAAATACACTTGTTTAGCTCCAGCTTCACGTGCCATTTGAATGATTTGCTTCGATGTGGTGCCACGCACGATAGAATCATCAACTAACAATACATTCTTTCCTTTGAATTCCAACTCGATCGCATTGAGTTTTTGTTTGACTGATTTTTTTCGCTGTTTTTGCCCGGGCATTATGAAAGTGCGGCCAATGTAACGATTTTTAATGAAACCTTCGCGGTATTTTATGTTTAGGGTATTTGCCAGTTGCAGTGCAGTGGTACGACTCGTATCCGGAATAGGAATCACTACATCTATTTCATAATCCTTCCATTCACGAATAATCTTTTGTGCTAAGTACTCACCCATACGCAAACGTGCTTTATACACTGAAATTCCATCCATGATGGAATCCGGTCGTGCGAAATACACATGCTCAAAAATACACGGTGTGTAATGGGTTTGCTCAGCGCATTGTTGTTGGAACAATTGACCATCAGCCGTAATAACAATCGCTTCGCCTGGTGCTACATCACATATGGTTTCAAAACCTAAAACATCCAATGCGACACTCTCCGAGGCAATCATATATTCAACGCCGTTTTCACTTTCGCGTTTGCCATAAATTAAGGGACGAATTCCCCATGGATCGCGAAATCCGACAATGCCAAAACCGGTAATCATAGACACAACCGCATATGCACCTTGACAGCGTTTATGCACAGCTTTAATAGCTTCAAAAATAACATCATGTGTTAGATTCAAATTGCCCCGTGACTGAAGCTCATGAGCAAAAACATTGAGTAAAATTTCTGAGTCAGAATCCGTATTGATGTGACGCATATCATCGCGGAAAACATCTTTTTTAAGGTCAGCTGAATTTGTGAGATTGCCATTATGCGCCAGCGATATTCCATAAGGTGAATTCACATAAAATGGCTGGGCTTCAGATGAAGATGAGGAACCTGCGGTGGGATAACGTACATGGCCGATACCGATATTTCCGCGAAGACGCAACATATGTTGCGTATCAAACACATCACGCACCAAACCGTTGTCCTTGCGCATATAAAAGCGACCGCTTAAATCACATGTCACAATACCCGCTGCGTCCTGCCCTCGATGTTGTAAAACCGTCAAAGCATCATAAATAGCTTGATTCACTTCGGATCGGGCTACTACGCCAACAATACCGCACATGTTTATTCCCCTATTAATCTAGTCCAATGCCAAATGAGTGGAAATATCATTCGGCAAAGCTCCACGCAATAATATTTCTATGTCGTCGTAATAACCTAAAAGTACAGATTGCCGCCACCAATCTTCCTTGACAACGTCATTGCCGCCAGAAAGTAAAACAATAAGCGAAACCACTACCATGACTATGATACCGCCACGCGCCGCGCCGAATAACATGCCAAAAAATCGATCATCCATGCTACCAAGGCCGGTGTTTTTTAAAAGCCGTATTAATATTGAATTGAGCGGCGAACAAACGAGTAGACCGGCTATAAAAAGCAAAATAAATGCGATCACATCCCGTAGATTTGCAAACGGGATCCAGTCCGTTAAGAAATCGGATATTTGATGAAAATAACGACTCGCGAACCATGCTGCAGCGACCCAGGCAATGAGCGATAGCACTTCGCGCAGAAACCCTCGGATAAAACTAATACCCGCTGAAATACCAAGTACTGATAAAATCGTTATATCGATGGCGTTCATCTAGCGCCCAAATCATGCCCTGCGCTGCTTGCAACAGCGGGCTAATAATACACCTTTTCGGTTAATTTGACGACTATGGTTCATGTTTTATCACTTGCCCCTTCATGCCGGTTTCTTTGAACAATATTTCACGAATAACTTCCGCACGTTTTACGCTCATCTCAGGCCCTACTCGCAAACGCCATACCGTTGTTTCATTTTGCTGAACTTGTTTTAAATAGGTGGGATAGCCTTTTTGACGTAAATCATTAACCAATGCCTGTGCCTTGGATTTTGCTTTAAACGCACCGAATTCAATCATCCATACCAAGGTCGCACCATCAACTCGTACTTTGGGCTGAGATTCATTAGTCGATGACACTGCTTCTAGAGCGATATCACCTGGCCGATAAAACACCCCGTCTTCGGATAAACGATGCACCATCGACTCCAAATCATCGGGTAAAGGTGGAATGTTGCTGCGGCTCGTGCCTTTGGAGCCAAATTCTGGAAGATTAAATAATAGCGGGACAAATATTACAGCCAGTGAACTTATAGCAATGGCTGACAGTACTCGATGATGAGTGATAAATTTGGCCATTACAAAATCGCTAAGGCTGCTGCAACCGTGTAGAACGAACCAAAAATAACAATTCGATCGGTTATTTGGCTGTGATGTCGGGTGGTATCGATAGCGGTCTTCATATCATTAAAACAACGTGGCTTAACTTCTAAACGTAGTATAGATTGTATTGCCCTTGATGTTTCTTGCGCATCTCGCGCACGAGGACATTGCAGTTGCACGACAAACCATTCGGTGACCTCTTTTTTCAAAGGCTCTACCATGGCCGCCAAATCTTTTTCTTGCAACACAGCAATGATCGCAATAGTTTTGCCAAAATGTGTATTGAGTTTTAGATTCTTTGCGAGTTCCCTTGTAGCTGCGGGATTATGCGCCACATCGAGAAAATATTCTCTGTCTTTGTTAATACGCTGCCAACGACCCGGTAATTGAGTTTGTTGTAACCCCACACGAATATTATTTGCACTTATCGGATGCTTTGCGCCAATGCAACTCAAGGCTTGTAAAACAGTTGAGGCATTCTGAAATTGATGATTACCACGCATGGCAGGAAAGGGTAATGCGTAGTATTTTTGCAAACCATTCCACCACGACCATTGTTGGTTCATAATGGCATAATGAAAATCTTTTTTAATCAGATACAACTCGACTTGTTTATCTTTGGCAATAGTCAATGCATTCGACGGTGGATTGAGATCACCTAACACCAGCGGTTTACCCGTTCGGGCAATCCCCATTTTTTCCATCGCGACCGACTCACGTGTATCGCCCAGCCACTCCTGGTGGTCTAAATCGATGGATGTAATCACTGCCACATCGGGATCGATGATATTCACCACATCAAGACGCCCGCCTAAGCCGACTTCCAACAAAATGATATCCAGTGGCTGTTTGGAAAAATAATTAAAAGCGGCTAGACTGCCAAATTCAAAATAAGTGAGTGTTGTTTCACCTCGGGCCTGATCCACTTGTTCGAAACAAGCGCATAACTCCGCATCGTTAATCATTTCGCCATTCACACGAATACGTTCGTTATAGTGCAATAAGTGTGGTGAGGTGTAGCTGCCAACTTTGTATCCAGCATCTAATAAAATCGCCTCCAACATGGCCACAACCGACCCTTTACCATTGGTTCCAGCAACACTTATGATGCTTGCAGATAATCCCCGGGGGAGTAATTGTTGATAAACCGGACGTACACGATCCAAACCCAATTCAATATTTTTAGGGTGCAGTGTTTCTTGCCACGCCAACCATTGCTCAACACGTTTAAATCGCATCGGCTTATCTCAATTTCAGGCTAATAGGGAGTGGCCTCATTCATGAACATGGCCATTACTTTGGAAATACGATCACGTAAATCGCGGCGATCGGCGATAAAATCAATAGCGCCGTGTTCAAGTAAAAATTCACTGCGTTGAAAACCTTCGGGTAAGGTTTCACGTACGGTTTGCTCAATAACCCGCGGCCCGGCAAAACCTATTAAGGCATTGGGCTCAGCGACATTGATATCACCTAACATGGCAAAACTGGCCGATACACCGCCCATGGTTGGATCAGTTAACACCGACACAAATGGGATGCCACGTTTGCGCAATTGCGCCACGGCGGCACTGGTTTTCGCCATTTGCATGAGGGAGAATAAAGCCTCCTGCATACGTGCGCCGCCACTGGCAGAAAAACAAACCAATGGAATATGTTCTTTCATACTAACATCAGCGGCGCGCACAAAACGTTCACCCACTACCGAGCCCATGGACCCTCCCATGAAGCGAAATTCAAATGCAGCGGCAACCAAAGGAAAACCTTTTACCGCGCCTTTCATCGCAACTAAAGCGTCTTTTTCACCGGTAGCTTTTTGCGCTTGAATCAAACGGTCTCTATATTTTTTGCTGTCTTTAAATCGCAGCACATCATCAGGTTCGATATTGCCACCAATTTCCAAACGCCCATCTTTATCGAGAAATGTATCGAGGCGTCGACGCGCACCAATACGCATATGGTGATTACACTTGGGACACACATCTAAATTGCGTTCTAAGTCTGCACGAAATAATACAGCGCTACAGCCAGTGCATTTTGTCCACAAACCCTCAGGCACAGCCCGTTTGTTTGAAGTGCTGGTACGTAAACCAGAGGGGAGAATTTTTTCAAACCAACTCATAAATAGAAACTCTTTCCTTAAACTGTTTTTTCCACTTGCGCTACGGCTTGGCGCAAAGACTTCACAAACTGACTCACCTGGCTGAGTATGGCATCACGATTATCACCCGCTTGCTGTGATTGTTGAATAATCGCGCTACCGACAACCACTGCATCCGCAACTCCAGCCACGGCCGCGGCTGATTGTGGATCTTTAATACCGAAACCGACGCCTATGGGTAAATTTAAATATTGCCCTAACTCATTGAGTTTAGTCTGCACCGCCGCAACATCAATGGTTTTTACACCGGTGACACCTTTGAGCGAAACATAATAAACAAAACCTTTTGCAACTTTTGAAATCAATTGTACGCGCTCAGTTGTAGTCGTCGGTGAAATTAAGAAAATGGGTGCAATTTGCGCGGCCTCAAAAGCCTGTAGCAACTCTTCGCCCTCTTCGGGTGGTAAATCCACACTTAACACACCATCAACTCCGGCCTGTTTAGCTGCCTTGGCGAAAATCTCATAACCCATGACTTCAATGGGATTGAGATAACCCATTAGAATTATCGGTGTATGTTGATTATCCCGGCGAAACTGCTCAACCATGGATAATACATTTTTCATTGTGACCCCATGTGCTAAAGCACGTTCACACGCGGCTTGTATTACAGGTCCGTCAGCCATTGGATCTGAAAACGGCACTCCTAGCTCAATCATGTCCGCACCTGAGTTCACTAGCTCGTGCAATAATGGCACCGTCAGCTCCGGGTTAGGATCGCCAGCGGCGATATAAGTGACTAATGCAGAACGTTTTTCCTGTTTTAAACTGGCAAAACATTGATCGATTCGGTTGCTCATACTTTAATGCCCTCAAGTGCTGCAACCGTGTGGATGTCTTTATCACCACGACCTGAAAGATTGACTAAAATAATTTGCTCAGGACTCATTTGTTTGGCTAATTTTGCCGCATGTGCCAAGGCATGGCTGGATTCCAAAGCGGGCATTATACCTTCTGTTCGTGTAAGTGCATGGAAAGCTTCAAGAGCCTCATCATCATTAATCGAAACATAATGAGCACGTCCCTGATCTTTTAACCACGCATGTTCAGGACCGACACCAGGATAATCTAGCCCTGCAGAAATCGAATGGGTCTCAATGATTTGACCGTTATCGTCTTCCATTAAGTAAGTGCGATTGCCGTGTAACACTCCTGGTCGACCCGCGCATAAGGGGGCTGCATGTTGTCCCGACTCGACACCATGACCACCACCTTCAACACCAAAGATTTTCACATCCGAGTCATCAAGAAATGGGTGAAACAATCCAATAGCATTCGATCCACCACCGACACAGGCGACTAAAGCATCAGGCAAACGCCCGACCTTATCCAGCATCTGTTGACGCGCTTCCCGACCAATCACGCATTGGAAATCCCTAACCATTTGCGGATAAGGATGTGGACCAGCGACCGTACCAATAATGTAAAACGTATCGTCAACATTGCTGACCCAGTCACGCATAGCTTCATTCAAAGCGTCTTTTAAAGTTTTGGAACCGGATATTACGGGTACCACGGTCGCGCCTAGTAACTTCATACGGAATACATTAATTGCTTGGCGTTTGACATCTTCCTCGCCCATGTAAACCACGCACTCTAGGCCCAGACGTGCGGCTACCGTTGCTGATGCAACACCATGCTGACCTGCGCCAGTTTCGGCGATAATACGAGTTTTACCCATGCGCTTGGCTAATAAAGCCTGACCAATACAGTTGTTCACTTTATGCGCGCCCGTGTGATTAAGGTCTTCGCGTTTCAAATAGATCTGCGCGCCACCAATAACTTCACTCCAGCGACTGGCGTGATACACCGGACTGGGGCGACCCACATATTCTTTTAGATCCAGCTCTAATTCCGCGAGAAATTCTGGATCGTTTTTGTAGCGTTCATACGCCTGAGTAAGTTCGTCTAACGGTTGCATTAGCACTTCTGCAACAAAACGCCCGCCGTAAACGCCGAAATGGCCACGTTCGTCGGGTAATGCGCTATTATGCGCGTTTAAGTTGGTCACCTTGTTTTACACCTTCCACAAATTGACGCATGAGTTTTGCGTCCTTAATACCTTTGTCTGCCTCTACGCCGCTGCTGATATCAACCGCATAGGGTTTCACTTGGGCCACTGCTTGCGACACATTATCACAATTCAGCCCTCCGGCGAGCACAATTGGTTTGTCCATACCAGTAGGAATCATCGCCCAATCAAATACTTTGCCACTTCCTCCACTTTGTCCTTGGCGGTGACTATCAAGCAATAGTCCTGCAGCGCTGGCATAATCTTGTTCAGCCTGCAGCAATGCAGATGCAGCAGCATCGCCCATGGCAACCACTTTGATATAGGGTTTATGCCATTGAACGCAAAAAGCCTCATCTTCGCTGCCATGAAATTGTAATAAATCCAAAGGGATATTACCAAGCACTTGTTCGATATTGGCGGCGCCTGTGTCCATAAACAAACCTACGGTTTGCACGAAGGGCGGTAATTGAGCGAGAATTTGCTGGGCTTTTTGCATTGAGACATAACGTGGGCTGCTCGGCACAAAGACGAAACCAAGCGCATCCACTCCCAGTGCGACGGCTTGTAGCGCGTCTTCAAGACGGGTAATTCCACAGATTTTTATGCGGGTTCGATTCAGTTGCATTTGTCGCCAATCAAAACCCCACAATTTACCAAACTGGATCAAATCGTGGAAGCTGTGGCAGGTGAAATTCTTCAGGATAAGTAATTTTTTGCAAATATAAGCCATAAGGAGGTGCAGTGACCCCACCTAAAGCGCGGTCTTGATGGTCTAAAATGGTTTTTGCCCAATCCACCGGCTGTTTACCGGCACCAATATCCATTAAGACACCTGCGATATTTCGCACCATATGATGTAGAAATCCATTAGCTTCAATGCTCATGTAGATAAAATGTCCACGACGGTAGAGTTGCAAGTCGTTGACTACCCGTACCGGTGAGTGAGCCTGACAGGCTAAGGCTCGATAAGAGGTGAAATCATGTTCACCGATCAAACATTGGGCGGCTTCAATCATGCGATCTACATCGAGTGAACGATATTCCCAAGTCGTGCGATGAGATAAAAATGTAGGACGCACATTTCGATTAAAAATGACATATACGTAACGACGTCGTTCGGCGGTGAATCTTGCGTGAAAATCTACACTAATAGGTTTTGCCCATAACACGACAACAGATTTCGGCAAATTGGTATTAGCGCCAAACACCCAGCTACGCTCGTCACGATAAGCTTCCGTATCAAAGTGAATCACTTGTTCCATGCCATGCACGCCAGTATCAGTACGGCCAGCACATAAAACGCGGACTGGATGATTAGCGACTCGCGATAAGGCTTTTTCCACGGCTTCCTGTACCGTATTACGTGAGTGTTTTTGCACTTGCCAGCCATAATAGGGCGAGCCATCATATTCAATTCCCATGGCTACGCGCATACGTTCATACCCATAGGCTCAGTAACGGCAACACCATTAAAAGCAACCATTCGTACCAGCGTGGACGTGTAGGTTGCAACAGAATTTCCCTAGGTTTTTCTACCTGGTGATTAAACGCGGATTCGAAGTAGCCATAAAGTTGATCACTAATAATTTGCAGACGTTGTCTAAAACCTTTGGGATGAGACACCGTCGGTGTTTGCTTTTCTAATAGGGGCGCTTGGAAATACTCCAGCGTCAGCAATAAACGTAAGGCAAATTTTTCGGCTTGAAATCCCAAAAACTTTGCCGGATATACTGATAAATAAATGCCATACACGAGTTGCTGGCGTGATGTCAGTAATAATAACAAATACACTAACCAGCCGATGAACACCAATAACAACATACGTTGTGAGCCCAGACTTAAGCCTTCAACACTGGGCGAGAAATCATGCCATGGCGGCCACAGCAATTGGCCTGGTGTAAACCAGAAAAACAGAATAGCGATGGAGAGAAGCAAAAAGCGCATGCGCTTAATATATAACATGAAATCAACAAATTTAAATTTAGGAATAAATAGACTGATTAAAAGCACTGATGCTACGAACGCGCTTAACAATTGCAGCGTCAACTGACTAGCAAACATTATGAGACTAATGAGTAACAAAATTCGAGTTAAGGCATGCATAGGCAAACCAACAAATTAAAGTTTAGCTAGGGGTTTTGGCAGCGGACAACAAAATTCTAGCTTCTTTCTTTTGTCGCGTGTCACCTTCTTCTAACACTTCAGTCAACAAATCACGTGCGCCTTCATCATCACCCATCTCGATATAGGCCTTAGCCAAATCGAGTTTAGTACCCACCTCATCAGCGAGTAGGAAAAATGTGCTTTCATCGAATTTGTTGCTCACTGCTTCGTTGTCGTCAGGCTCATTACTGACTTCGCTAGTCTCGGTTGTTGCTTTGGATTCATGCGGAATATCAACAAAGTCGCTGGCCAATTCTTCAAACTCAGACGCGTGGGACTGAACTTCATTATCTTCCATTACCGACTGTGCGATTGCACTCAAGGCTTCTTCTTCCTCTTCAGCCGCGTGTTCATTGACTAATTCTGCATCACTATCATTATCCGCATGTAAATCAATATCAATTTCACCCGAGGATGTCACTTCGATATTATCGACACCGGGTTGTTGCTGATCTTCAACTGCATCTTCCACTACTTCATCTATGGCAGCGTCTTCCTCTTGTGCATCGATGAGACTACTCTCCAAAGCCGAATCATGTTCAGACACAGCGTGAGTTGAAGCATCCTGCAACGCTGCATTGTCTGCACTAAATGCAGTATCAGCCATATCAATAGCACTTTCACTATCAAATATTTCTGATGCAGCTTGTTCGGAATCCTCATCTGACACTATCAAAGAATTATTTTCACTCACAACCGTTTCATTATCGACTGACGATGACTGTTCGTCTGTTGTTGCCGCTAATTGGGTTTCATAGTTAGTTGAATCATCAATAACCAGCGCTGCATTTTCAAGGTTACTAGACTCAGCTGGCTCAAGATCAACACTGTTGGGTTCACTGATAATCGATTCGATTTGTTCATCACTAATAGCAGCATCAATGGGCTCACTACTCATTTCTGAATCAAGTGTAATGACGTTACTCTCAGACTCAGTGGCGTGAGTGTTGCTTAATTCCACGTCATCTTCATCATCAGCTGCGCTCACAAAAGAATCATCATCCTCTACAATACTTAAATTCGATGCATCAAAGGCTAAATCGTCGGCGTTTAAAATATCTGATGCTTGTTCAGAAAGATGATCGTTTAATACCGGGGCACTGTCTAACCCACTAAGTTTTATCTCATCTTCGACACTTTCTTCAGCTTCAGTATCGTCTACTAATTGTGTTTCAGCATATTCCGTGGCCATACGACTGAGTTCGGATGGCAGAATGTCAAACGCGGTTTCCACAGCTTCAGACGTAGAAGTGGTTTCTCCAACGTTGCTTTCTGTAGAACGGGAATCATCACTGTCGGTGAGTAACGAGGTAGCATCTAACTCGCTAGCTTCAATGCTTGAAATAGCATCTTCGGGCAACGGCTCTTCGGTTACAGAGGAAACAAACACATCTTGTCCCCCATCGACATCAAGTTCAGTCTCGACCCCAGCGCCTAAATCGAGCTCTTCATAAGTCGCCTGACTTTCAGACACATCCTCACCAAAATCATCATCTAAATCATTCAGATCACTAATCGGACCAATGTTCGGCATTGAATCTTCATCTTCACCTTGGTTCAACTCATCAATGGTGATTTTTTCCAGAGCGGAATGATTATCAATTTCCAATCCTGTCATATTATCCAGAGGAAATACGGTTTCAGGTAAGACAGTGGATTCATCAACTTGAGTGTGCTGTGACAAATCGAGCATATCATCGGCGCTTATGTCTTCGTCGAGCGCCATATTTTCAAAATCACTTGTACTTGCCTGCTCAATGTCGAACTGTGGTTTAACGTTAGAAAATTCTAAAACGGTTTCATCTTCATCATCAGCATCGGTTATACTGCTTCCAGACAATTCCAAAGGCGACAAATCAGTTGCTAGTTCTTCAGTAATATCATTATCGTCAAGTTCACTACTAACAAATGCAGACTCATTAACAATGATATCTTCATCTAAAACGTCTTCACCAACGGCTCGTGCGGATTCTAGTTCGGTAGCTTGCTCATCGAGGCCTTGTAAAACACTTTCGCCCATTTCAAATGCTTCACCGTCAATTTTGGATTGAACATTTTCAGACAAAATATCGTCTTCATCTGTAGTTAGATGCTGTGCATCCCCACCGCCAACTACAGCTTCGGTATAAGCGGCGATCACCGGTGCATCACCTTTACCTCCAAACAATGCATGATGCGGTGCAAGTTCACGTCCCATTTCTAAAGCGCGTAACCAGATTGGATGGTCATCTTTATTTAATGTCGTTTTAACCAACTGGGCTTGAGTTTCAAATTCACCTCGATTACCCATGAGATAATATATTTCCAACAATTTGGCTTGTAGGTCGATACGATCCGGTTTTGATTCGATCGCAGCCTTAATTAACTCTTCAGCTTTATCGTATTTCTCATAAGCAATATAAACATCCGCTTCGGAAATCGGGTCAATGTCACCTAGACCTTCATTATTTTCTACATCGGCTGCATCATCATATGCACTATCATGGGTTAAGGATTCAATCACCGAATCGTGCTCAGCCGCATGTAGGGGCTCTCCAGCAAGCACTTCTTCAGACAGTTCAGGTAGACCTTGATGTGCTTGTTTTTGGGATTTTGCTTTTTGTATGGTTACCCCCCATGCACCTAAACCTACTAGCAATAAAATCCCTATTATCGTGGCCAAGGTTAAGGTATCACTGCTCCAATCGGTTTCTTGCGTTGTTTGTTCTTCCAAGGGAACTTGTAAGTCCATTGGCTGCTGCGTACTCGCTTCGATTTGCGCTAGAATCGCTTGATCTTCTTCAGTCAACTCACCTTGTTTTTGTTTAATTGCTTGCAATTGTTTGAGTTGTGCGTCTTTCAGTTGCAGTAATTTATGCATTGAACGCACTTGATCTTCGAGCGAAGCCAAACGTGTCTGCAATTCTTCATTGCGTCGTTGCGCTACTTCCATTTGTTCCGTGGCAAGTAACAGCTCTTGTCGCACCGATTCCACTTCCTTGTTCGCCATGTCCAAGGCTTGATTGGTAGAATCCTGATTCAAATCTTCTGGATCGGGCGTGACTAAGGTCAGGCTAGTTTGAGACTCCTGTTCCAATTCCGCCATCTCGCCCGAACGAGCAGGGGCTTGCTCGGGTAGTGTTTCGGTGGATTCGGCCGCAACAGCACGTTGACCTTGTACTTGACGCCGATAAGCCATCCAATCCTGGTGCTGGCGCGAAACCTCGGCAATGGCTTCGTCAATACTGGTGCGCAATATCGAATCACGATCTTTAATGCGTAAAATCGCTCCGGCCTTGAGCATACTGACATTATTACCAAAAAACGCCTCCGGATTATCACGTAATAAAGCCAACATCATTTGCTCAATTGTCACATCATCCGGACGCATTTCATTTGCAATACGCCAGAGGATTTCACCCGCTTTAACTTTATGGGCTTGTGATGCAAATTCACTTGAACCACTAAAGCTTGTGTCTGTACTTTCCAAGTCTTGTTGAGTACTCATCATCGGCTCTGATGAATCAGCATCAGGAATCATTGCAGGTTCAGCTTGGCTCTCGTCCACTGAAAAACTAGGAGCCGCCCCTGCTTCCGGCGTCTCCATAGGCGATTCTTTAATTAACTCTTCAAACAATGGCGGGTCGAGCAAAACCGTAAATTCACGGGTTAAGCGTCCATCACGCCAATTAATTTCAATTAGAAAATTCAAGAAAGGTTCTGATACCGATTTATCAGTACTTATTTTAATTAAGTACTCACCGGAACTGTTCTGTTCAATATCGAACTGGAGTTGCTCGATTGTGGGAGTAATTTCCGCACCCATGCGCGTAAACACATCTTTATCTGCTAGTGTTACGCTGAGTGAACGAATATCATCAGCGTTAACGCTAAGCAAAGGAATTTCTGCGACTAAAGGTTCGTCGAGGTTCGACTGAACATCAATAATGCCTACACCCAGCGCAAAGCTACGCAGTGGTACTAATAATAAAAGCACCAACCATAAGCGAGTAGGCAAAATTCCCCTCCAGTTTTTACGACACTTCGCCATCCTTAATTCCATTACTATTGTTTTGCTAAAACAGCCTGTATCCAGCGGCTTTAAAGGATTACAAGTACTTGTCGGCAAGTATCTCTGCAATCTGAACACTATTTAATGCCGCACCTTTTCGCACGTTATCCGATACCACCCATAGGTTTAAACCATTAGGATGGGAAATATCTTCCCTGATGCGACCCACAAATACTGGATCAGTACCGGCTGCTTCGGTCACTGCAGTCGGGTAGCCGCCGTCCTGGCGTTCGTCTAGAAGTTGCACACCGGGTGCCGCTTCAAGCAAGTCCTTAGCCATGAGTGTAGTAATTTTTTCTTTAGTTTCAATGTGTACCGCTTCTGAGTGCCCAAAAAATACTGGCACACGTACCGCTGTTGGATTCACCATAATATCTTTATCTTCGAAAATCTTGCGGGTTTCCCACACCATTTTCATTTCTTCTTTGGTGTAGCCATTATCCATGAACACATCGATATGGGGTAACACATTGAACGCAATTTGCTTGGGATACACTTCAGTTTTAATTTCTTTCATATTCAATAATGCGGCTGTTTGCGCCGCAAGCTCTTCGATGGCTTCTTTACCAGTGCCCGAAACCGCTTGGTAAGTCGCAACGTTAATACGACTAATACCGACTTTGTCATAAATTGGTTTAAGCGCAACCAACATTTGTATGGTAGAACAATTTGGATTGGCGATAATACCTCGACCTTTGTAATCGGCAATCGCGTGTGGATTGACTTCGGGAACAACCAGTGGAATATCGTCATCGTAACGAAACTCAGATGTGTTATCGATAACGACGCAACCTGCCTGCGCTGCTTTGGGTGCATAAATTTTCGAAATCGAAGCACCTGCCGAAAATAATCCAATTTGCACTTTGGAGAAATCAAACGTTTCCAAATCCTCGACTAAAATATAACTGCCTTTATATTCGACGCGCTTGCCTGCAGAGCGACTACTAGCCAATAAATAAAGGTTGTTGATTGGGAACTTTCGTTCTTCCAGAATTGATAACATCGTTTCGCCTACAGCTCCAGTTGCACCGACGATCGCGACATCAAATTGTTTCGACATTGAGTTGTTCCTTTTTGCTAATTTGTTTTGTTAATCGATTTCATTACTAATTCCACCACCACGGGCGCATTCTATGCCTTGCAAATCACCTTCATGCAAACCACCAAGTTCAGCCCAAGTGGTACGCATGATGGCAGCAACCACGGCATCGCCCATTTCTTCGGTGCCCACTTTGCGTGTGCCTTGCGTATAAATATCGGGGGTGCGCAAACCTTCGTTCAACACAGTCTCAACACCTTGTTCAATCCGGCGTGCTAATTCAGGTTTATTAAATGAATATCTTAACATCATTGCCACTGACAATATTGTGGCGAGTGGATTGGCAATGCCTTGTCCTGCAATATCAGGCGCCGATCCGTGAATCGGTTCGTACATGCCTTTACTATTTGCATCGAGTGAAGCCGATGGCAACATACCGATTGAACCGGTTAACATAGCCGCGCAATCTGACAAAATATCACCAAACATATTCGTCGTTACCATCACATCAAATTGCTTTGGTGCACGTACTAATTGCATCGCGGCGTTGTCCACGTACATATGCGATAAAGTTACATCTGGGTAATCTTTGGCAACACGCTCCATGACTTCTCGCCATAATTCCGTGCACTCAAGCACATTGGCTTTGTCAACTGAGCATACGCGTTTATCGCGTTTTTGCGCAATTTCAAAGGCAACGCGACCAATGCGTTCAATTTCAGATTCGCGATAAATTAACGTGTTGAAACCTTGTTTCTCACCGTTTTCTAGTTCGCGAATACCGCGTGGTTGGCCAAAATAAATGCCACCAGTGAGTTCACGCACAATCATTAAATCTAGACCGGCGACAACTTCTGCTTTCAAGGTGGATGCACTGGCTAATTGCTCATAGAGTAATGCAGGACGAAGATTGGCGAAAAGATTCAGATTGGAACGCAAGCCGAGCAGGCCTTTTTCTGGGCGTATGGCAATGTCCAGGCTTTCCCATTTGGGGCCACCGACCGCGCCAAGTAAGACTGAATCGGCTTCATGAGCCAGCTTGAGGGTTTCGTCGGGAAGCGGCCCGCCAGTAGCGTCAATCGCGGCTCCACCAACATGAGCTTCTTCTAATTCAAAATCCAGTTCAAATTCACGTTTTAAACATTCGATGACTTTCGTCGCTTCTTGCACGATCTCGGGGCCGATGCCATCCCCGGGTAAAACCAGAATCTTTTTCATTATCAATACCTTAGAACCTAAAACGATTTTTGCAGAGCGACATTATCGCGATCTGGTAGCGCTAAATCGTTGTATATCCCGATTCCAAGCAACCTGGTGTCACGAAAAATCTAACTCCGCAAAGATCTCTTAATAGAATTAAATATTTATTAATGCCTACTTTAATTGATTATGCGCCAAACAACCAGGGGGCTTCCACCTTTCGTCGGCTTTCATAAGCACGAATATCATCCACTTTCTGCAAAGTAAGCCCAATATCATCTAATCCATTTAATAAGCAGTACTTGCGGAAGCTATCGACTTCAAAACCAATATTTGAGCCAACCGGACGGGTGATGGTTTGCGCTTGCAAATCAATTTCGAGTTCATAGCCCTCATGGGCGAATACTGCTTGGAAAATTTCCTCCACAACAGTTTCATCTAACACAATAGGTAAAATGCCATTTTTGAAACAATTGTTAAAAAATATGTCTGCAAAACTCGGAGCGATAATGGCGCGGAAACCATAATCTTCCAAGGCCCAAGGTGCGTGCTCACGACTCGAACCGCAACCGAAATTTTTGCGCGCCACTAAAATTGACGCACCCTGGTAACGTGCTTGATTCAATACAAAATCAGGATTCAATTGTCGTTGGCTATTATCCATGCCTGGTTCGCCATGATCTAAATAGCGCCATTCGTCGAACAAATTAGGACCGAAACCCGAACGTTTAATGGATTTTAGAAACTGCTTTGGAATAATCGCGTCCGTGTCAACATTGGAACGATCCATGGGGGCGACAATGCCTTTTAATGTGGTAAATGCTTGCATATTGTTCTCCTTAAACCTGCGTGAAGTGACCATGAATCGCAGCCGCAGCAGCCATGGCTGGACTCACCAAATGGGTACGACCGCCCTGCCCTTGACGCCCTTGGAAATTTCGATTTGAAGTGGACGCACAGCGCTCGCCTGGCTCCAAACGATCAGCGTTCATTGCCAAACACATGGAGCAACCGGGTTCTCGCCATTCGAAACCAGCTTCAATAAAAATCTCATGTAAACCTTCCGCTTCAGCCTGGGCTTTAACTAAACCTGAACCTGGTACCACCAAAGCTTGTTTAACATTAGCCGCGACTTTCTGCCCTTTGGCGATGAGAGCAGCAGCACGTAAATCTTCAATGCGCGAATTCGTACATGAGCCAATAAACACCTTGTCCACTTTTATCTTAGACATGGGTGTCCCGGCTGTTAATCCCATATAATCCAACGCTGCTTGCATACCTTCGGCTTTGACCGCATCGCTTTCCTCGGCTGGGTCAGGCACTCGATCATTTATGCTGACGACCATTTCCGGTGAGGTGCCCCAAGTGACCTGCGGTTGAATTTGACTAGCATCCAAGTTCACAACTTTATCGAAAAACGCACCCTCGTCGCTGACCAAGTCACGCCAAGCCAATACTGCTTGTGGCCATTGATCCTCAGATGGCGCATAAGGACGCCCTTTGATGTAATCGATGGTAATATCATCTACCGCAACCATACCAGCGCGTGCACCCGCTTCGATTGCCATATTGCAAACACTCATACGTCCTTCCATGGATAAGGACTGAATCGCAGAACCAGCAAATTCGACGGCATAGCCTGTACCACCTGCGGTTCCAATTTCACCAATTATGGCCAAAATAATATCCTTGGCAGTCACTCCAGCGGGTGCTCGACCTTCCACGCGGATTTGCATATTCTTAGACTTTTTCTGGATCAAGCATTGGGTTGCTAGCACGTGTTCCACTTCAGAGGTTCCTATGCCAAAGGCTAAGGCTCCAAATGCGCCATGAGTCGACGTATGAGAGTCACCACAGACCAAAGTCATTCCCGGCAAGGTTGCACCCTGCTCAGGGCTGATGACGTGTACGATACCCTGGCGTTGATCGTCCATACCAAACTCGGTAATAGCAAAATCAAGGCAATTCTGATCCAAGGTCTCAACTTGTAAACGGGAAATTGGGTCGCTGATACCTTGAGAGCGATCGGTCGTCGGTACATTATGATCAGGCGTCGCCAAAACACTCTCCACCCGCCAGAGTTTGCGCCCGGCCAAACGTAAGCCCTCGAATGCTTGCGGTGAGGTGACTTCGTGGACTAAATGCCGATCGATGTACAATAAACTTGTGCCATCTTCTTCGGTCTTCACAATGTGGCTATCCCACAATTTATCGTATAAGGTTCTCGCTGCCATGATTCCACTCCCATTCCTGATTTGTGGGGCTATTCTACGACCACGTTAATAATTACTCAAATTCATATTTTTCATATATCCCATTCCATTTGGGAATACAGCAAGCTAAAATCAAAACTTATGGATATTGCCTCATTACACGCTTTTCTTGCAGTGGCCGAAACCGGATCGTTCAGTACAGCCGCAGAGCGCTTATTTCTCACTCAACCCGCTGTGAGTAAACGTGTTGCCAGCTTGGAGCAACAGTTGCAACAACGCTTGTTTGATCGCCTAGGACATCAGATTATGCTCACAGAAGCGGGCCGCACACTGTTACCTTATGCCATTAACATCACTCAAACCTTGAAAGACAGTCAGCAAGCGATAGCCGATTTATCTGATTCGGTGTCTGGACGTTTGAACATGGCCACCAGTCACCACATCGGATTACACCGCTTACCCAGTATTTTAAAGCAATTTAATACTGACTATCCGGCGGTGGATTTGGACATCCAATTCTTGTCTTCAGAGCTAGCGTTTGAACAAGTGGCCAATGGCCGATTGGATTTAGCAGTAACCACCTTACCCAGCCACTATTCCGACCAATTAAACGTGACACATTTATGGACAGATGATCTGGAAATTATCTGCTCCGTGAATCATCCATTAGCACAACAAAAACCCTTTTGCCTAGAAGCTTTGGCATCATACCCTGCTATATTGCCCACCCAAGATACCTTTACACGGCAATTGATTAATCAAGCCATCGAGCCAATCATTGGTGTGATCAATGTGAGCTTGCAAAGCAATTATTTGGAAACCGTCAAAATGCTGGTAAGTGTAGGGTTGGGCTGGAGTGTGCTACCGGGAATCATGCTCGACAAAAAATGTTATGTGCTACGCGACTCACGCTTTCAACTACAACGCCAACTAGGTTGCATCAATCATCAAAACCGCACGTTATCATCGGCGGCCCGAGAATTTATTAGCCGTTTATCCCACCACAAAAAAAGGCAGCCTAAGCTGCCCTAATATGGAATGTGACAGGTTTTGATCTAGATGTCGTCATCCACTGCTGGAAAATCAACATCACCAAAATCTTCATAGTCATCGTAAAATTCTTCCATCATCGTATCCCAATCTTCAGTAATATGAACTGAATTTGGTTCACGATAACCGTCATCAAAGAAAAAACTATCGTCTGAGCGCTCCATTCCCGTGCTGCTTGCATTATGTTGTGCTGCTGATCTAGCCATGGTTGTATCCCCAAATGCGTGTCCGATGTTAATTTACTAATCGTCCTAACTGTGACCGGGTTTAGGTGATGCAAGCCTAATATTGTGAAGCGCTTCACATTAAACATGTGAAACGGATATTGTGTTTTTGTAGTAAGGATTGATTACCAGTTTGATGGCATGTGATTGAGAAAGGTCAGATTGAATTGATGGCAGAATTTTATTACATCAGCCAACATATGATTAATCTGCCATTTTTCATTAACCTGATAACCTTTGTCGTTTGGATAGGCATATTCAGGCCGAAAACGGGAATGACCTTGAAAGCCGATAACCTCAGCCATGCGTGCATCATGATAAAGGCGAACTTTCAGTTCCGCGTGGGAAAAGGATTGATGACTTCCAATCGGTGACAAACAAATAGAAACTGTCATTGTATACTTAAATCGCTCCACAACTTCAACGCGCAATTGCATAGTACTATTATCATCAGTTGCAATTGCAAAATCGGTGTTGCAAAAATCGGGCAAAAGATTTTGTAACAACAAATAATTGGCTTCATACAATTTTGTTGAATTCTTTACTCGAGCTTTGCGTTGTTGTGTTGTAATTAACATGTCTAATATAGCGTCAGATTAGAGTCTTCACTTTACTTCTTTACAAGTCTAGCAGGAAATTTTGTTTATGGATACTGTGATATAATTAAAGAAGAGATTGACTTTATGGCATGAAAAAAGCGATTAGACATTTGCACTTTATGTGCATATAATTTTCCAATTAATCGGATAATTAATCGGACACCCATTCTTTCATTCGTGCACGTAAACGAATCATCGCTTGGCTTAGTAATTGACTAATGCGTGATTCACTCACACCAATAACCGAACCAATTTCACGTAAATTTAATTCTGAATCATAATAAAGTGTGACGACCATTTTTTCTCGTTCAGGCAAACCCGCAATGGCCTCTACCAATCGACTTTTAAAGCGCTCATCTTGAATATCATCAAGCGGGCCTCCGGTACGCTCCAGCATTCCAGTTTCCAGTGCTTCTTCATCCACACCAAGCTCTTCAAAACCAAACATACGAGCACTATTGGCATCTTGTAAAATCTTATAATACTCTTTGAGCGTAATGCCCATTTCATTTGCCACTTCTTCGTCTCTTGCGTCCCGACCGGTTCGAGCTTCAATTGCACGCACAACTTCAGTAACTTCTCGTGTTTTACGGTGCACAGATTTTGGTGCCCAATCATTGCGACGCAACTCATCTAACATGGAACCACGGATACGAATGCCGGCATAAGTTTCAAAACTTGCGCCTAATTCAGCATTATAGTTTTTGGTTGCTTCTAATAAGCCCACCATACCCGCTTGAATTAAATCGTCGACTAACACCGATGCGGGTAAACGTGCCATTAAATGATAGGCGATGCGTTTCACCAACGGTGCGTGTTTCGCAATCATTTCTTCAAAACCGGGATCACCGGGTAATCGTGGATAGGGTGAACTTGTCATTAGTACCTACTTCTTTCAATCAAAATCTTTAAGCAAGGCTTAGTTGATTGGGACTTGTTTCGACAATAAGCAAGTGATGCTTTAGCAGATTATTAATAAGGGAGAAGTGTCATTTAGAGTCACTCTTGAATAGGCGAAGTGAAAATAATTCGAAATCTAATCGACAGCTATCTGTAATAAATAGGGGAAAACAACAATCACACAGACTGAACTTTATAATTCTGCTAAAATAAAAAAGCCTGGCCGCTTACCAGACCAGGCTTTTCCTCGATTTGTGGTGTTCTTAGCGCACCTTATTGTGCCATCACAGATCGAGCATGGGGGCCGTTCGCCCCTTTTGTCTCGGCGAATTTCACCGGTTTTCCAACTTCTATTTCATCAATATTTAATTTACTTAGATCATCAATACTAAAATAAATTTCACGACCATCTTTTGTTTCAACGAAACCGTAACCCAAATCCGGAAACAGTTTACTTACTTTCCCTTGTTGACTAATATTATTGTTGCGTACAAGATCGGCCCTGCGTCGAGCGCGGTTATCAAGCAACTGCCGTTTTGCTGCATCAAATGCATCACGTATAGCAATGTAAATGTCTTGATGCGGTTCGCGTCGAACGACTAATTCCGCACCAGGAATTGTTAAATCGATCCTTACATTATACATTGCGCCATGTTGTTTGTGCT
>Ga0224506_10000823_pt1 | contig 24179 bp, 39 predicted proteins | sample SF_Jan12_sed_USG_2_FD_169108 | JGI IMG/M metagenome (GOLD analysis project Ga0224506, IMG submission 169108) | Sediment microbial communities from San Francisco Bay, California, United States - SF_Jan12_sed_USGS_8_1 | ecosystem: Environmental > Aquatic > Marine > Sediment | place: USA... | reverse complement strand
AACCAACACCTGTTTCAATTCGACTTCATCAGTTTTTTTCTTTTCGGCTGCAATTCTGGCCGCTTCATCAATCTGTTCCTGTTCTTCAGCCAGCCGTTGTTCTTCTGCTATCCGGGCCACTTCTTCATCCCTTATCCGTTCACGTTCGGCTTCAGCTTTTTCCAGTTCTACCTTTTGACGTTCAGCTACACGGGCCTTCACTAACAAAACAAAATCACTGGCATCTTTATGGATAATGGATTGAACATCATTAAACAGAAACTTATATTCGGCGGCGTGGTCTTCGAGTGCTTTCAGATTGGCGCGGATCTTCTCGGCTATTTCATTGGCTTCAATCTTAGCTCTGGCCAGTTCATCGTTTGCGGCACCTTGCAGGGTGGTGATCGTGCGCTTGCCTTTGGCGGCTTCTCTGAATTTCCCAAACACCAATGAGGTCAGCAAAATATAACTGACACCCAGGCTTTTATTCAGACCGGCAATATGGTCGGACAGGTCATTTTGTGCATCGCTGATAATCTTGTTTCTGATCACTTCTTTTTGATTCTTTACCAATTTTTCAGTAATCAACCGATTATCACGCGCCATGGTGCGGTATAGGTCAACTGTCCGGCGCATGGTGTCGATACTGGTAGCCTGAGCAAGTGCGCCATTTTCAGCGGAATTCAATGCGTCTTCAGCATTCTTTAGTGTTTTTACGGTTGATTCCAGATCGGCAAAATCTTGATCGGTTGCTGGATTTTTGTTTATTTGACCAACATAGCGTTCAAGGGCTTCACCGAATACAGTCAGATTGTCGATCAATGCAATTTGCCCATCGACTTTGATCGAGACAGCAGGCAGACCGATAACGGGTTTTGCTTTTATCAGTTCAGGTTCAGGCACATAAACATAATTGGCCCGGTCTTCATTGAATTGTTTCCAACCGGCCAGCAATCGAACAGCGCGATCCGGGTTCCAGTCATACCAACAGAATTCCATTTTGTCCGGCGTACCGTCTGAAGTAACAAAGATTGTCCGTGATGCACCACTGACCATCATCTGTTGATCCATTTGCCATTTGTATTGGTCTTCAAGATCGTTATTTCGGACACGTTCAGCCAGTTTTTCATTCCATAACTTGTGTTCAAAGTTGATACCATCATCCATGGTCAAACCATCAAATGAAGCCAACAGATTCAGGCCGTCTGCCTCGATGGAACCGGTGGCCGGGAAAAGTTCTTGACCGATCAACTTAACAATATGAGGCCGTATGGCCGCTTCGGCTGCGTGCCCTCTATCAAATAAAGCCTGTAAATGATCGGTTACTGGTTCAGATTCCCTGGTGACTTTCTGTTTCATCAACTGATCGCGGGTCATGTATTTTGAATCACCCATCATGGCGGGGGCTTCAGACGCTGTATCATAGTAAGCTCTGAGCATTAACCACTTTTCTGTACCTGGCTGTACGTTGTGAGTTTCCATATTAAATACCTTTAATTTCGTTTTTCTGTTCTACGGTGAGCGTGTACATGCTCTCGAGTTTATTTATGATGCTGTCGTGACTTTGTTTGCCAGCAATAATCAAATCTTTCCATGTTGGAAAATTTGTTTTGAATAACTGTTCAGGATATTCAGGCATCAATTCAGGCTCTAAAATTTCACCGGTACCCTTATCAACCACCTCGGCTGGACCCATATCACGTACTTGATAATCCATGACTTCTTCAGCCACTTGAATACCTTTCAGTGCATCAGGAAACACATCACGGATCGCAAAGGCACGCGCACGCATTTGACACATGCGTTTCGGATAATTGGTCCACGGGCCTTGCTTGCCCCATAATCCGGCTGTTTGTGCATCGGTCTTACTGAAGGTTCTGATCTGTTCGTTTTCACCTTTGCGTTTGATTTTGCAAGTAGCCGTGAAAGAATTTTCGTCAAATTCTTCGTGCATGTATTCATACTTCGGATGAGCCTTTGCCAGGGCAGGTGTAGCGTCACCCCAAACAGTCGGTCGGCCGTTAATCACAGCAATATTTTGAATGGCTTGCATCGGCGGTAATCCAACTTCCAAACCCATTTGAATAGCCACCAGCACATTACCGGCCTTGCCCTTGAAGTCTTTCGGACAAATATCACTGGCGGCAATCATTTCTGAAAACTTCATGGCTTCATCAAGATTTTTTGGCGTCAAGCTGAATGAATTAGCTGGCTGTACCTGTAATTCTGTGACGTTTGATTGTTCTGCACTCATGATTTTTTCTCTTCCTGTTTAGCGCCGCAAAATTGGCACACTGTTTTGTGTAATAAGGTATCCATCCCCATGTTCGGACAGATGTGTGACCAGTATTTAGATCGGTCAATATGCACGGTGGCGATTTTAGAAAACAGTTCATCCATACCCATCGCCTGATCTGTGTGCTTACTACTACGCAAAGTGAACGGCAGGACGGTTGCTGTTGGCATTGCCTGACTCCTTTTTAATTTTTTCATAAATTTCTTCACGGTGAACGGCCACTTCTTTTGGTGCGTCAATACCGATCCGGACCTGATTACCTTTCACACCCAGAACCGTGATAGTGACTTCATCACCAATCATTAGGGTTTCACTGACACGTCTTGTTAATATCAACATTCTGTTTTTTCCTTTTTAATAATGTGTTATGAAATATCAATTTCGATATTAATCATGCCTGCGATTTTGATAAATAAATCTTTAATCAAGACATACTGCAAGGCATAGCCGTTTTGTTTCACTGCCTCGATGCACACGGCCTCTGATTGGTCTTTGACATACCGCAAGGTATAGCCGTTTTGTTTCACTGCCTCGATGCACACGGCCTCGGATTGGTCTTTGACATACTGCAAGGCATAGCCGTCTTGTTTCACTGCCTCGATGCACACGGCCTCGGATTGGTCTTTGACATACTGCAAGGCATAGCCGTCTTGTTTCACTGCCTCGATGCACACGGCCTCGGATTGGTCTTTGACATACTGCAAGGCATAGCCGTTTTGTTTCACTGCCTCGATGCACACGGCCTCGGATTGGTCTTTGACATACTGCAAGGCATAGCCGTCTTCTTTCACTGCCTCGATGCACACGGCCTCGGATTGGTCTTTGACATACCGCAAGGCATAGCCGTTTTGTTTCACTGCCTCGATGCACACGGCCTCGGATTGGTCTTTGACATACTGCAAGGCATCGCCGTTTCGTTTCACTGCCTCGATGCACACGGCCTCTGATTGGTCTTTGACATACCGCAAGGTATAGCCGTTTTGTTTCACTGCCTCGATGGCTGTATTAACATCTAAAATTGCTCTAAATTTAATTATCATTTTATTCACCTTTTGCTTTTTTGATTACGGCTTGTACTTTCATAATGAATTCATCGTATTCAGCTACTTCCTGTCTATCTTCATCTGACGAATATTCACCTTCTTGATTAGTGGAAAGGTCATACGTTGCTTCACGTTCAGCAATAATCCACTTTAATAATATTTCGGTGGTTTCCAGAAGATCAGAATTAATATCTCTTAAATTATTAATTTCATTCAAAGCGGCTTTTATGTCGCCACCTACAATACTGGAACTAGACATTGCGCTTAATCTTCGTGTTTGATTGTTTGATATCACGCTGATTTCCTTATTCAATTAATTCAATGTTGTCAGTTCCACAAAACGGACATTCTTCGGAATCATCCGGTAATGTGTATTCTTCGTCACATGTCGAGCAATAAAACAAACAATAGTCTTGTGGTTCGTCTGTCACGCTACTTTCCTCTGTTTAACCCGTACCGGTCTAATAAACGATTCACCAGCCCTGATAATCCACAAATCAATCTGCCCGGTGTGCGCGTAATGGTCGAAGATCCGTACTGATTCCATGAGTTCATCCGCCTTTTCAATAGCCAGTCGTTCAGCCTGAATAAATTCAGAGACAAAGCCGATCCCGTCAGCGGGTGTGCTGAGTTGGAATCGTTTTGTGCTGGATAGTTTGGCCACTGCGATCACATTCAGAATGAGGTCTGAACCAAACACACATCATCATCACGCACGCCGATAGCAAACATTTTCTTTTGATAATCGAAATGGGTGCGGATAAATTGAAGTTCTTCTTCAGCGTCAGATTTGAGCAGGGAAGAATTCGCGTCAACGATATGACCGAAGGCCGGACCGCGATCGTCATAACCTATATAGAATTGACTGTCTTCATTGACGATCAGCCATTCAAGTTTTGTGGAAGGAATAATGTTGATTTCGTCGCATTTAGGAAGAAAGCTATTGACCATGGCGATCACGGCCTGGCTCTTTGTTTGATGCTGATCCTGTGCCATTTGGGTAACTCCTGTTTATTGATTCGATGGTGAAATTATTAGCCGAAAGCGAATACTTGTCAATAGCCAATAGCGAATATCTTATATGTTACGGTCAGATCGTTGAAAAATTAGATAAAAACCGGACTGGAAAGACTGAGAAAAATGATAAATACACCGATTGGCGGCATACGCTTTATGGATACTTTCGGTACCCGTATTCGGTCAGCCATGACGGCTGCGGGGATATCTGAGGTTCAATTGTCCGATAAAAGCGATATTTCACCGGGTGAGTTGTATAACTATTTAACCGATGCAGTGAAAACGGCCGATATAGGGCATATTTTTTCACTGGCCAAAGTGCTGAACGTGAATATGGAATGGTTGAGAACCGGAAGGGAAGGGTAATGAAAACACTGATTGCAGTATTATTTTTACTGGCCGGCCAGGTCCAGGCTAACGAAACTGCAGATGGTATCGCAGCTTATAAGGCCGGAAATTATGAAAAAGCCTTTCAATTATGGGAATTGGCGATAGGTTTGCACGGTAAACAGGCTGAATGCCAGATCCGGCAACTGGCCAATAAGACAACGGCGCCAGGTATTTTGGTTCAAGCAATGTCCTGGGCACACGGGTATTGTGAATTCCCGGTAACTTTAGAAATTGCGGCGCCAGGCTTCAGGAAGGCTGGTGAAATGTTTGCCGATCAAGGTAATCTTCAGATGGCAAATTATTGTTTGTCGTACTTAATGGATCTACCTGATGATGTTATTGTACGGGGACACCGAAAAAGTCTATACAACAAAATCAATCAGGCAAAAGTGAAAGGTAATTAAGTGGTGACTTTGTTTTTATCCTTGTTTTTAGCGTCCATATTAATCACAACATTCTGATTGTCGTGAATATGAAAGCTAACATTTGCATTGTCGTTTTTCGGTTTCGACAATCTCTTTAATTCATCCAGCATTGTAACGCGATCTTTCTTTTCCATTAGTAAACCTCACGACACACGCCCAATCATTAGATTGATGACGTTGCTTCTATCTGTCTCAGTAATATCTGATTCAGAATCCCCGCATTTAGCTTCATACATTAGTTCAGCATATATCGCCTTTGCCTTGTTAGGTGCATCGGGAATGTTGTCTATAGCCGACTGAATACATGAAGTTAAAAGCCCACTATCTATATTTAATATATTCGTAGGGTTTTGTAAACCTGTAACATTTGGTAACAATTCTATTTTGCGCCCGGTCATTAACCATTCAAAGGAAACCTTCAAACGCTTCGCAATAACCACACCATTTACAGTTGATGGCATTTTGTCACCATTCCGAAATTCCCAAACAGTGGTTGAACTTAAACCAAATGCCTTTCCCATCTTTGCATTTGAAAGCCCTTTTAAATCACTGTTATCAATAGCTTGACTGAATCTCTGGCCAAATTCTATTTTTTCCATTTTCGCTGAATCTTTCATTCGGCTAGTATGCCGCGCACAATATCCGCTATTGGCTGTTGACAGGTGTTCGCTATTAGCTAATAATCCGATCATATGAATATCATCCAATCAGCAATAAAGACGGCAGGGGGGCAGACAAAGGTCGGTTCTGCCTGTAAACGCAAACCCCCATCCGTTCACAAATGGGGTCAGCTTGGATTACCGCGATCTGAAAACTCAGGTGAAACCAAGTACACCGAAATAATTGTAAAAATGGCGAATAGGAACCTTGAGAAAGGAAAACCCAAGTACACCAAAAAACAGTTACTTGATGCCAGCGCAGATTTACGCCAAGCCCGATCTTCATAACCTGTACGCCAGGTAAAAAAATGAACCAGACAACAACAATAAAAGGATCTCGAGTAAATATTGCACGTGTTATTCCTCCGATAGCGCGTGCATTTTTTTGTTGTCTGTTTTGGCTTTCGTTATTCGTCACTGTATTTTCCTCGCTGGCTAAGTCCGGCATTTCCAAACTAAGAAAAGCATAACCAACCGGTGATTCCAGTGCATTCACTAAAGTTCACATTGTTTTCTATTCAAATCATTTTCGTTCCAAGTGATTCCCGGCCATTCCAGATCATTCCCGGCCGTTCCAACCCGTTCCAGGTGAAAGACTATGTGTAAATTACACAGTTCAATATTAAGTATTCGCGCTGAAGATAATTTGACTAATGATCAAATATCACAGCGGATGTCAGCTATTCAGGGTGAACAGGTTAGTGTTGACACGGTAGCTAAGTATTTTGCCGCGAATGCAGCGGGTATAACTATTGATAAAGTTGAAGCCTTTCTCGGTGCTTTCGGTTTTAAAGTGGTGCAGAAAGATTTTGTATGTCTGCCACAGAAAAAATATGACGCAATGTTGACCTTTTCTGAAGATGGTTTGGAGTCGATGAAAAGCGGTCATGGTGTGAAATAGGTGGCCAGACCCACCAAACAAGGTATTGATTACTTCCCCCTTGATTGTCAATTTGACGACAAGACCGAAATGTATTTAATTGAAAAAGGGGCGATTGGATTAGCTGTTTTAATCAGTGTTTGGCAGATGATTTATAGTAATGAAGGGTATTACGTTACCAACAATAAAGACCTTCATTTACTGATTAAGAAAAAAATAGATATTGACGTAAACGAGGTTTCCGACTGCATTAATGTATGTCTGGAAAGGAATGTCTTCAATCAAGAATTACATAATTCACACAATATTCTGACTTCAAAGGCTATTCAGAAGCGTTTTTTTGAAGCAGCTAAAAAGAAGAAATCTGTTGTTGTTGTCGTTGATTACATAATTAACGGTATAAATTCCGTCGAAAACTGGGTAAATGTTAGCGGAAATGCCACAAATGTAAAAGAAAAGGTAAAGGTAAAAGAAGAAGTAAAGGTAAAGAAGAAAGAACCTTACGATTTATCAAACTTGCCTGATGGTGTGACTGAAGGTTCGGCAAAGGATTTTATTGAGCACCGGAAAAAACTTAAAGCACCACTCACGCAGCACGCTCTTGATTTAGCAATGGCCGAAGCAGTGAAAGCACCCGCTATCGGATTAACCCCAGTTGACGCAATCAACGAAACGATCCAGGCAGGCTGGAAAGGGATCAAAATTGAGTGGCTGAAAAATCGAATTGGAGGCAACAATAATGCAGCAAGTCAGCAAACACATACCCCAAAAGTCAGCCTTGGAGAACGGGCCACTCAGCACCGAAAAAACTTTGAGGAATCAGAGCAATCGGGTGATGGCGAACTTATGGGAGCGGATGACTCACTTGTTCGGGCATAAATTCACCTCAGTGTACGGTGAATCAGCAATCATTGATGGCACCCTTACTGATGTTGCTCAAACCTGGGCCAGTGGGTTACGAGGTTTAACTGGTGATCAGTTGGCAGACGGTTTACGGGCCTGTGTTGATTGCGGTGAAGCTTGGCCACCATCGTTACCTGAATTTGTTGGGATGTGTAAAAAACAAAGTAAGAACGGTTTTGGTTTGAATCACACACCTGAAATGTATCACCAAAAAAACAGGCCGATCCGAGATAAATCTAAATTACTATCCAATGATGAACGTGAAGAAAAAAGGTTGCTAACAAAGAAAATAATTAATGAAGCAGCAAAAATACTGAGAGAAAAAAAAGAACAAATATCACAAGTAAAAAAACTACGTAAAACTGATCCAGACGAACTTGATTATTGTTTAATGCTGGATTTATGTAAATTCAGATCAGATATTCCAAATATTATTAAACGTATCAATACATTCAAGCCAGGGAGCTTTAAAGATGAATAATTTAATTACGTGGTTGAGCGGTCTCGAAGGGTGGCAATTATTTTTGTTTGTTTACTCAATTATTTTATCTGGCGTATTTTTGATTTTTGGATGGATAGTATTACGAGTGTTTTATTTCGATATCAGTCTGAATGAGCGCGACAACAAACCAAGAGGAAACTAAAAAATGCAACAATTAAGATTTGAACCAACTCAGGTGATTGTGACAAACGTGAATCTTCGGCGTGAACTTCATGGTGAGGATAAAAAACTGGCTGTTGATCTGAATATTCGCGCAGAAGTAGCACCAGCAATTATTGACAGCTTAATTTTTGGACAACACGAAAAAATTGAAAAGCTGTTGTATTCAGGTTCTGACCTAAGAAAAGCGGCCGGTTTGAGTACAATCAAATTCGATACTGTTTTTGATAAACACATGATCGTATTGAATTGGTCAGTGGACGATGAAAAAGCTCTGAAGTTCAAAGATGTGAAGATCAGTAAGTTTGTTGCTGAACCAAAAGAAGGCGGCATGGTTGAATTGGCGTTTCAAATTAATATCCAACCGTCACCCGAGCAATATATTTTTCTATGCAAAGGTTACGAGTACGAACATTGGGATTTGGAATGTATCGGCGCGGCGCAGGGTGATTTGCTTGAGTCCGCCAAAGGTGCCGAAGAAGATCACAATTATGGCCAAGAACAAGAATCAGACGCTGGCGAACAGGTTGAAACTGAATCTTCCACTGAGTCAGAAACCGAAGAAGAAGCGGTTGAGGAAGCCGAAGAAGAATCAAACGTGGTCGGGCACATATACCCGGTCACTGATAATTCACAGCACCAACAATAAACACACTTATTCCCCCGGGCATGCTCGGGGGATATTTAAAGGAAAAAAATGATTCCATTTCCAAACAAGAAGTATTCAGTAATCTACGCCGATCCGGCCTGGTCTTATTCAGATAAAGCCAACGCCGGCAAACGTGGTGCTAGCCATAAATACAATTGCATGTCCCTTGAAGATATCTGTGCCTTACCGGTTCAGGATATCGCCGCTGATGATTGCGTATTGTTTTTATGGGTGACTCCCCCGTTTTTAATGGATGCCGCGAAGGTGATCGAGGCCTGGGGATTTGAATACAAAACCAAGGCGTTCAATTGGGTGAAATATACCGTAAAGGGGAAACTTCATTACGGTATGGGTAACTGGACCCGTGCAAACACTGAAGATTGTTTGTTGGCCATAAAGGGTGAACAGTTTTATGTGACAGAGGATTGTTTGCTGGCAACCAGAGGCAAATCAAAACGGCAAGACGCTAGCATTCCACAAGTTATGCGGTCACGAATTTTGAACCACTCAGTCAAACCACCTGAAACCCGTGATCGAATCGTCAAACTGATGGGTGATATACCGAGGATTGAATTATTCGCCAGACAAAAGGTTGAGGGCTGGGACGGCTGGGGCAACGATTATCCAATAAAGGCTCAAGAGTGAGTCTGAACGATAACTTACTTAGGATTATCAATGTGATGGTAAACATTGGTGGTGCTACGACCGCAAAAGAAGTGCATGAAAGGGGAATTAGTTTACCGTTCTCGCTCATGGAAGTGCAGCGGTATATTAATTTGCTGGTCCAGCAGGGTGCGGCCTACATTGAAAACAAGCGAGTAAGAAAAATTCGGCGCAAGCGGAAAGCGATTTACAAAGACGAATGCAGGTACAAACTGAAAAAAGAATTTTATGACGCAGCCAAAACGGTGGATTATTTATGATTGAACAAACACCACAGTTTCAAAAATTACTTCATGAGAATCGACGAATCAAAAAAATAATGTTGCGCCAGCGTGATAGGAACAACGATTTACAAAGGCAAGTAAAACAACTTCAGCGTGAAGCTGAGATTGATCGTAAACGTATGATCGCTGTCAGCAATATGATAAACGAAATGCACGTTCATATTCCAAAAATTATCAACGGTAAAATGAAGTTATGATTATTGCAATTGACCCTGGTACAACTCAATCAGCCGTGGTGTATATGTACGATGATGGTGGACTATCGAAAGAAATACTGCCAAACAATCAACTTCGTGAACGATTGAAAAAATTCAGTGGCCAGAATATCGAAAGCAAATTAGCCGTTGAAATGATCGCTAGTTACGGGATGCCGGTCGGTAAAGAAGTATTTGAAACCTGTTTATGGATTGGTCACTTCATTGAAGCTTGGAGCGGCGGGAAAACTATCAACCACAATGATCTGCTTGTATATCGTAAAGATGTGAAAATACACTTGTGTGGAAATAATCGGGCGAAGGATGCAAATATCAGACAGGCATTGATCGATATTTACGGGCCTGGCAAGGATAAAGCGATTGGAAAAAAAGCAACGCCCGGGCCTTTATATGGATTCAAAGCGGATATGTGGGCGGCGCTAGGTGTGGCTGTGACTTTTAATGCAAAACAAAACGCATGAATGAACTCAGCTTATTTTCTGGTGCTGGTGGCGGGTTACTCGGAACAAAACTATTAGGGTTTAAATACATTGGATATGTTGAATACAACGATTACTGCCAGCGAGTTATCCGACAACGAATTATCGACGGAATCCTCGATGAAGCCCCTATCTTCGGCGATATCCGAGCATTCATCAGTGAAGGGTACGCCAAAAGCTATCAGGGAATGGTTGATATTCTATCAGCAGGATTCCCTTGTCAGCCGTTTTCAGTCGCCGGAAAACAGGAAGGCGCAGCCGATGACAGAAATATGTGGCCCGAAACTATCGCAGCCATTCGCATTATACGACCCCGATTTGCCTTACTTGAAAACGTGCCAGGTCTGCTTGCTCACGAATACGGAAGAACCATATTTAGAGACTTGGCCGAAAGCGGGTATATACCACGATGGCGCATTTTATCGGCAGCCGAAATGGGAGCGCCGCATAAACGTGATCGACTCTTTATTGTGGCAGACACCAGTGGCGGACGATGCAGTAAATCGGGAGAAAGGGAAATACAACAGCAGGGGCGAACCGAAGTTGTCAGCTCAAGTGTTATTACCAACGCCGAGAGCCAATCAGGCAATGGCCGCAACCATCACAGAAAAAACAGCCAATGCAAAGTTCTTAAATCTGGAAACAGTCGTGGCGCGGCAAATGTGGCCAACACCAACAGTATCGGAAGGAACGGGGGCGGGACAATCAAAAGCAAAACAGGGAGGAATGAATTTAAGGACGGCGGTAAAACTATGGCCGACACCGAAAGCAAACGACCACAAAGGATCTGTGACAGCGGAAAGAGCAGCGGAAAGAGCAGCGGAAAGCAGCAGAGGTGTAGACCTCCCGGAGGAATTAACCAGGCAGGGAGTTGGTGGGCAACTGAACCCGGAATGGGTCGAGTGGCTCATGGGGTGGCCAATCGGGTGGACCGACTTAAAGCCATTGGCAACGGACAAGTACCAGCAGTGGTTAAAACAGCATGGCAAATCTTAACGTCATAAATTTGGGGTATGAAAATGTTTGAATCATTACTTGAAAAAATAACAGACTATTTACCGGCCAGAAAAATCAACGGCTTCAAAGGTGAGCCGTACCTTGAACGGTGTTTTCTGTTTCGGCTATTGGGTATCACGGCCTATATTCACCGGTTTGTGGCCAGCGATCCCGATAGGAACTTACACGATCACCCTTGGGGATGGGGTTTCTCGATTATCTTGCAGGGCCAATATCAAGAACGGTACCTGAAAGAACATCAAGAGGTAACCCGGATCATCAAGTGGTTCAACTGGATCCCTGGGTACCGGTATCACCGCGTAGAGGTCACCGACAAATCAAAACCGGTCTGGACTTTATTTATTCACGGCCCCCGCGTGAAAGGCTGGGGATTCATGGAACCCGGTATAACCAATGATGGAAACCTTTTGAACTATGAACATGCGTTTTATATGTCGTCACCTAATCCGGACTGGCACAAGTCAGCACAGAAGGGTGATCGTGTAAAACAGTATCGTCAATAATTGTTTCACGTGAAACTGATATGACTGGAATTTCTTTTAATAAAACACAATCCGCGCTTGCTGTTGGTGCCGTAAGCGTGTCAATTCATCAAACAGATGATCCAACTGAAATAAATAAAAATAAAAGTTACTACAAACCAAAACAGTATATCAGGCAAAGCCGTAAAATTGGCCGGAACGAACCTTGCCCGTGCCGGAGTGGTAAGAAATATAAAAAGTGTTGTTTATTAAAATGATTATTCGCAGTGAACAAGATCGCCAACACCTGATTCAAAGAATCAGTCAAGCGCCAGTGAATCGACCATGGGAAGTGAAAATTGAATTCTGGTACCCGAAAGCCACTTACCGGCAAATAAAATTGTACTGGATGTGGGTACAGGAAATTATTGATTACATTGTAATGTCTGTCGGTTGCTATAAAACCAAGGATGAAATTAATCACTGGCTGTTGGATTTATTTGCACCAGTCGATATTTTACCAAATGGTGAATTCAATTTTCATTCAGTCAGTAAAATGAATGTGTTTGAAATGTCGGAATTCCTGAACAAGATAGATATTTACTGTGCCAGTGAATTTACGTTGTTTCTCACCAAACCGTTCAGTCTGTATTCGGAGGCCGTATATCGTGAAAGGTAGAACCCCGACAGCAGAGGAAGATCGGTATATGGACCAAGTGCGGGATCTCGGGTGCATTGTCTGCCGTCTGTTTCAGGGTGTTGAATCCCCGGCTGAAATTCACCACATAGACGGGAAAACAAAGCCAGGTGCCCATTTCAAAACAATCGGCCTTTGTGAGCTGCATCATCGATCAGGCCAAAACAATGATCATTGTATTTCCCGGCACCCATGGAAAAAGAGATTTGAACACCGGTACGGGACAGAAGGTGAATTATTGGAAAGAACGCGGGAATTGGTAGGGGTTACTGTATGAGTCAAGACGTTTACACGATGGTACCCATTAATAAATCGTCTGGTTCTGTTGTTTCTCAAAAAGGATGCCAGCCAGATAAAGACTTAAACCGGAATGAAATTATTGAACGAATAGCTTATCTGAATAAAAAAAGAAATGACCTAAAGCAAAAACTTGGGATTACCAGCTATAGGCAACGTAAAAACATTATGTATAAATTCAATAAAAAAACAAGAAAGTCAGGTGGTCATCCACAGCCAGGTGAATTACTTGATTATATTAAAACCGGTGAAGAAATTCAGAAACTACAAAAATTAGTTAAATTATTTAATGAGAATGAACTGAAATGAACCACCACCAAACCCAATTCATTAAAACCATCAAGCACCTATCAAGCCGGTACCACTTGTGGCAGGTGTTTTCAGACTTTTGCGAAATGTCGGCCCTGGCTATGTCGAATACCATGGCTTTTCAACAGGACCGGGAAGATCGATACCTATCCATAATTAGCAGGTACAACGAAAAGGAACGGCTTGAATTCCCGAAAATGTACAGCCTGACCGTGGAAGGCCTTGAGTCCATGGATTGTGACTTTCTCGGGGAACTGTTTATGCACCTGGAGCTGTCAAGCCACTGGCAAGGCCAATTTTTCACCCCGTTCCACTTGTCTTTGATGATGGCGCAAACAAACACGCAGGATATGGAAGAAAGTTTGATTACCCGTGAATTCGTGACCGTCAGTGAACCGGCGTGTGGATCAGGCGGTATGATTATCGCCCTGGCTCGGGCGCTGATAGACAAAGGTGTCAATTATCAGCAAGTCATACACGTATCAGCCGTGGACGTAAGCAGTACAGCGGCCTATATGGCGTATATTCAATTATCTTTGTTACACGTTCCGGCTGTGGTCTATGTTGGTAATACACTCAGTATGGAAATGCGCGAAGCCTTCAAGACCCCGGCGCATATCATGGGGTTTTGGGATTATCGGTTACAGGCTGGTAATAAAATCAAAGAATCTGTTATCGAGGCTGTCGGCCAGCCGATAACCGTAGTAACTGAACCAACGGGCCAAGCGGCGTTTAATTTCTGATGAAAAACGATCTATTTATTGAAAAAGGTGCCCATTTTTCCGGATGCAGGAATTACCGGTATAAATTATGGCGAATTTGGGACAGTACAAAACCCTATTGCATGTTTCTAATGCTGAACCCTTCCACAGCCGATGCTTTTAGTGATGATCGAACAGTAGAGAAGTGTCAGCGGTACGCAACGGCTTGGGGTTACGGTGGTCTGTATGTCTGTAATATATTTGCTTTTCGTACCACGGATCCTGATGTTATGAAAACACAAGCCGATCCAGTAGGGCCAGGCAATGACGAAGTGATTATTGAAGTTGCCAAGAAAGCCGGTGTTGTGGTTTGTGGATGGGGTAACCATGGCGACCACCAGAAGCGATCAGACCAAGTACGGATCATGCTCAGAAAAAATGGAATAAAGGCCTATTGCCTGAAGGTGACATCACATAATGAACCCTGGCACCCTCTCTACCTGAAGGATGATTTGAAACCAAAGTTATATGTGAACAGTTGATATGGCCAGTAAGAAAAAAAATAGCCCACGTCCTGCCAAGAAAAAAGCCAGTAAAAAGAAGGTGGCTGCAAAGACTCGGGCTAAAAAAAAGGTCGCTAAGAAAAAATCGTCCACTGAAAAATCAGTAAAGCTCGGTAGGCCAAGGCTACTCGATCAAGACCGACTGGCAATTCAGAAAAATTTAGTCAAACACCTAAAAGAAGGATATTACATTGAAGATGCTTGTATTTTAGCTGGCTGTACAAAAAGCTCATATTACCGATGGATTGAACATGCTGAAATATTAATGAGCTCCATGAATGAACTGGTAATGGCTGGAAAAGAACCACCAGAAATCAACAATGATGATATGGTTTTTTTGGAATTTTGGGAGGCAATTAAGCAAGCGGAAATTTCAATCAAAGGTGATGCGGTTAAATCCATCAAAAAAGCATTCAAACAATCGGATGGATGGCGTGCCGCAATCGCATTCCTTGAACGTAGGTTTCCAAAGGAATGGGGAAAAACAAACAATGTTCATCTTAGTGATCCAGAAGGAAAACCGATATCTGTTCAGTTTTATATTCCTGATAATGGCCGGTAATCATGGCCGATGAACAGATTGTTCTAAAACCACAAAAAGGCCCGCAAGAACAATTTTTATCTTCACCGGCTGATATCGTTATTTATGGCGGCTCGGCCGGTGGTGGTAAAACATTTGGTTTATTGCTTGAATGTGTTCGCCATAAAGATAACAAAAAGTTCGGCGCAGTAATATTCCGGAAAAATTCAACACAAATCGACAATGAAGGCGGGTTATGGGATACGGCTATGGATGTATTACCAATGGCTGGCGCAACTCCATTGGAATACAAAAAACAATTTGTTTACCCGTCCGGCTGTAAGGTTTCATTCCGTCACCTAGAAAATGAAAAATCCGTGTTAAGTTGGCAGGGTGGCCAGATCCCGTTTATTGGATTTGATGAATTAACCCATTTCAGTAAAAAACAATTTTTCTATATGTTGTCACGCAATAGGACAACATGCGGCGTGAAGCCATATATTCGCGCCACCACAAACCCTGACGCTGATTCTTGGGTAGCTGGTTTCATCCAGTGGTGGTGGGATGAAGATACAGGGTACCCAATCACCAAAGATTATTGGGATAAAGTAAGCCTGAAATGGCAAGGCGTAGAAAGGTCAGGCGTTATTCGATGGATGGTCAGAATTAATGATGAAATTCATTGGTATGACTCAAAAGAGAAAGCCAAAAAAGAATACCCAAAAAGCAAACCAAAATCAGTCACGTTTATTTCTTCAAGGTTAGAAGATAATAAAGCGTTGACAGAATCAGATCCTGATTACGAAGGAAACCTGATGGCCCTTGGCCTGGTAGAGCGTGAACGCCTACTTGGTGGCAACTGGAAGATCCGCGCAACCGGTGGAACGGTATTTAAGAAAGATTGGTTTGAAGTGGTCGATGACTACCCGCGCAAATGGAAGAAGCGGATCAGGTATTGGGATTTTGCCGCCACCAAACCAAAACTAAACAAAGATCCAGATTACACCGTGGGTACCGACATGCTGATTGATGATGAAGATCAAGTATGGATTGTCGATCAAGTGCGTGAGCGTGATAACCCGGGCGCCATACAGAGATTAGTAAAAAATACAGCAAGCCAGGACGGTAAAAAAGTTCACATCGGTATTGAAGAAGAACCCGGTTCTTCAGGTAAGTTCACGTCAAATACTTTTGTAAAATTACTCATTGGCTTTATAGTTAAGATAGATAAACCAACAGGCAGCAAAGCAGAGAGAGCTAAACCCTATGCGTCATACACTGAACACGGTAATGTCAAAATTGTCAGAGGCGTTTGGAATAAAGCATTTCTGGATGAACACGAAGCATTCCCAAACCCTGATGTTCATGATGATACCGTGGATAGTGCTTCTGGTGGTTTCAAGTATCTGACCGAAAAACCAATGAGTACAACTGAAATACTGGCAAAGAGGGCTGGCAAGTGACCGCGAAACAAATCAACCAGAATATAACAAGGCATTTGAGCAGACAGGAACGAATTCAGCTTGACCGCCAGGATCGATGGGAAAACGAGGTAAACAAGTTCGGTGGAGCAAGTGACCCGATCACGTTGACCACATTCAAGCGCAGCGCAAGAATGAGCCGGGACACCCTCGACAGTCTGTATGAACATAACGCCCTGGCCAAACGCATTGTTAATATTCCAGCTGATGACAGCACCCGCGAGTGGATCAAACTCACACACGAAACCAGTCCAGACAAAGCACAATTCATTGAAGAAGAAATAACCCGGTTGAAGGTGCAAAGCCGGGTATGGGAAGCTGTGGTGCAAGGCCGGCTGTATGGCGGGAACTTGCTTGTGTTGGGTGCCTTCGATGGCCGTGAAGTGAATGAACCGCTTGGCGTGGTCCGCAAGATTGAATTCATGCACAACGTGGATCGCTTTCTGGTATTCCCGCAGACGTTCTACAATGACCCTCGAGACATGAAATACGGGGAAGTGGAAACCTATCTGGTGCACAGGATTCACCTGCAAGGCACGCAAACTTCAGTGGTGCACGAATCCCGCGTGATCCGTTTTGAAGGCGAATACCTGTCACAGTTAAACCGGCTCAGGAATTACGGCTGGATGAATCCTGTTCTTCAGCATGTGTGGGAAGGTCTCAGAAATTACGGTGTCAGCAATCAGGCTGGTTCGGCTGTCCTGCAGGATTTTGTCACCAAGAAACTGAAAATCAGCAACCTTCAGGATTTGTTAGCCGACGACGAAGGTTTTGATATGATACTGAAGCGTATCCAGTTAATTGCATCGGGCATGGCGATCAATAATGTGGCCGCTTATGGTGCTGATGAAGATATGGATAAAATGGGAACACCGATCACCGGCCTGGCCGAGCTGATGGAAAAGTTTGAAGATCAGGTGTCGTCAGATGCGGATATTCCAAAGACCCGGTTATTCAAAAGCAAGGCCGGCGCCCTTGGTGGCGATCAAGCTGAAAGTGATTTGCGTATTCATTACGACAATATTTCAGCATTTCAAGAAAACGAATTACGGCCACAAATCCAGCGGATTATTGACGTACTCGGCGCACAGAAAGGGTATGAACCCGGTGAAGTTACGTTTGAATATAATCCATTGTGGCAGATATCCGAAGTTGAAGAAGCTGATGTTCGCCTGAAAACAGCGCAGTCAGATCAGATTTATATTACAACCGGCGTGGTTGAACCTGAAGAAGTGGCCATATCTCGCTTCGGTGGTGATGGTGTGGACACTTCAGATATGAATATTGATGTTGATCGCCGGGAGAAATACCTAGTTGAGCTGAGTAAAACGCCAATTGAAACAGACGAAGGTGACCCAGGCACGGCCGACGATCCCGAAGATAAAGACTTGAATCCAGATGCTGATCCGCAGAAAACCGAAGCGTAGGCCGCGTCTACCCAAGCCACCTAGGCTGGACCCGATACGCAACAGGTACCGGGCGCGGATCTCCATGCTCCTGGATGTCTACCGGCAAACGGTATGGCAGGAAATGGAAAAGCTGATCCCGTCTATAACCGCCAAACAGGATGATGATTCCGATTACATTAAGAACGCCTTCGACCGGCTACGCACTACCCTTGGCCAGCGCCTGAAGGATCGGGACTACCAACAAGCGGCCCTTGATGGTGCCAGCATGGCGAACAGAGTTAATCAGGCTTACCACGTGGAACTGATCAACCGCGTCAGGGGTGTGAACCCCATAATGGTTGAACCCTGGCTGGATGAATCCATGAAATCGTTCATCCGTGAGAATTCATCCCTGATCAAAACCATTCCGACTGAAGGCTTGAGTGATATCGAACAAATGGTGTACCGGGAGTCACGCCGCGGTCTGTCACCAAAAGACATGCGGGCCAAGATCCGTGATGAATTCGATGTGTCAGAAGGCCGGGCGCGAGTGCTGGCCAGGGACCAGATCGGTAAGTTCAATGCAAATCTGACAGAGAAGCGGCAAACAAATTTAGGGATAACCGAATACACCTGGCGCACCAGTAAGGATGGCCGCGTTCGTGATCGTCATGAACACCTGGAAGGCACCAAACACAAATGGTCAGAACCACCGATCACGGTGACAACCGGTAAGCGTGCCGGCGAACGAAACCACCCAGGCGAAGATATCCAATGCAGGTGTTATGCAGAGCCGGACATTGATCACTTGCTTTAAAAAAGTTTGACAAAAATTCCCCCCTCTCCAATCATTTCAGCATGAGTATGAGATTTGACCGTGCTGAAGTCATCAGCCATAAACTTGATCAGAATGGATATTTGCTTGTAAAGGCGAAGCCGACACGTTCAGGCGTGTTTGTTTATCACCATGCCGATGGGAGTACAACACGCGAGTTACGCCACCCTGATGAAGTGTTCAAGGCGGATTCGCTGGCGACACTGAAACTTCGGCCGGTAGTGAATGAACACCCCGGTCTGGTGAACGCCAAGAACACAAAACATTATCAGGTCGGCGTGGTTAGTGAGTCGGTATCAAGGAAGGATGATTATGTGGATACCAGTCTGCAGATTATGGACGATGAAGCAATAAAACTGATCATGGATGAAGCGAACCCGAAGCTTGAATTGTCATGCGGCTACAACGCCGAAACAATCAAGGAAGCCGGTGAATACAACGGTGAAAAGTACGATCACGTACAAAAAAATATTGTTTATAACCATGTTGCACTGGTAAAACGTGGTAGAGCCGGTGAAAAAGCACGAATTTATTTACATGAAAAGATGGACGCAATATCAAGTGAACTGGATTGTGAAATAAAAACTGACACACAAATTACTGAACCAAGAGGGCAAGTCATGAAACAAAAGTTAAATGCAGTACAAACAAAATCATTCAAGATGGATTCAGTCACTCTTGAATTCCCTGATGATGCTGAAAGTGCTGTAACTACTGTTCAGAAGCACTTGGATTCAGCTGTAACAGTTATCGGCACGCTGGAAAGTGAGAATTCCGCACTGACCGCTGAAGTTCAGAAGCTGACCGGCAAGCTGGATGAAATGAAGGATAAGCAGGTAGTCACTCCTGAACGCCTTGATGAACTGGCCCGTGAACGCGCTGATCTGTGTGGTGTTGCTGATTATGTCGGTCTGACCGGTTACGAGAAGATGGATAACGCAACCATGAAGCGTGCCATTGTCCAGCATAAGAACAAGGATCTGAAGCTGGATAGTCAGACCGAAGGCTATATTGATGGCCGCTACGAATCAATTGTTGACCAGATCAAACAGGACAACAAAGGTCTTGAATCCCTGGCGAACCTGAAGAAAGTCACGCAGCCTGGCCAGACCAAGGAAGATGGTGATGAACTTCATAAAGATGATGAACCTGTTCTTTCGCCCCGTCAGAAGATGATTCAGGATCAAAAAGACCTTCATAAACCAGCTGATAAGTAAGCTATCCAGCAAATAATTCGTAACGAGAGGAATTTCAAAATGCAAACAGATTACACAGGTATGGCAAAAGGTGTTGAAGGTGGGTTAGCTGATTCTGGTCTGACTGACAAGATCACCCGTCGATGTGCAACTATCGTGAAGTTTGGTTACGGCTTAATTCAAACAGCTGTTGAAGGTGTCGCAGCGTTACCGTCAGCCACTGGTTTTGTCTTTGAAGGTGTTGCTGTGATGGTTCATAAGGCCAAACCAAACAGTACCGGCGTCGGACAGTATGAGATCGACGAAGCGATCACAACACTTCGCAAAGGCCGTATTTGGGTGTTGGCTGAAGAAGTCGTAAACCCGTCCAGTCCGGTTTATTTGCGACACACAGTTAATGCCGGTACCACTGCGCCTGGCCGCTTCCGTGCAAGCGCCGACACAGCCCGAGCCGATTTGATCAGTAATGCTCGCTGGTTGACTACCACCACGGCAATTGACCAACTGGCATTGCTTGAAATTAACCTGCCATAAGGCATTGAACTAACCTGAAATAGCAAAAGAGGAAAAATCATGAAAAAGAATACATTAACACGGTTCGTTCAGGATGCCTTGGGCGTAGCCTCGAAGATGGGTGTTTATCTGGATGATTCCGGTGAAGCGCTCAAAATGGATGCTGGCGAATCACTGTTTTTTGAACGCGAACTGGAATCTGTCGAGCAGCGTTTATATGAAACAAAACTTCGTGAACTCAAGTACCGCAAACTGATTCCGGTTTCAAATCGTGATGGTGCCGGCGCTGAAACTATCACGTACTATCAGTGGACCCGTGTTGGTATGGCTAAGATTATTGCCAACCCGTCAGACGATTTGCCGCGTGTGGATCTTTTTGCAAAGCGGTTTACGCAGAACGTCTATTCCATCGGTACAGCTTTTGGTTTCAGCACACAAGAGCTTCGTGCGGCCGCTATGGCTGGCCGACCGCTGGAAATGTTCAAGGTTGATGCCGCTCGCCGTGCAGTCCACGAAAAAGAAAATGATATTGCATGGAACGGTGAAACCGATTACAACTTGCCAGGCTTCCTGAACAATGTAAATATTCCAACTGTTCAGGCGCCTTTGAATGGCGGTGCTTCTTCTCGTTTATGGATCAACAAATCACCCGATGAAATCCTGGCGGACGTGAAAACTATGGTTTCCGGTATTCACACTTCAACCAACAGGATTCATTCAGGTAATACCTTGTTGCTGACAAGTGACAACTATGATCATATTGCTATGACACCACGGTCAAGCCTGTCTGATACCACTATTCTGGAATTCATTCTTCAAAAATCAAACACATACGGTATTGACACTATTGACTGGCTAAAAGAACTGGAAGGTGCCGGTACTGGTGCAAGCAATATGCACATTCTGTATGAAAACACTGATGAAGTTTTGGAGCAGCGTATTCCACTGGAAATGATTAATCATCCCCCGCAGATTGTGAATCTTGAATTCAAGGTACCTGTTGAAGCGCGTAACGGTGGCGTGGTTGTTCGTTATCCGCTGGCTTGCCGTACCATGTATGATGTGTAAATAAACTGTTGACGGTCTGCTTTTGCGGGCCGTTTTCGTTTCTAATTTGGGAGAACTTAAAATGTCCGATAAAAAATGCGTAATCGTGTTCAATGAAGCGCGTGAACACACTCTGAGTGCTGGCCCTGGTGTTAGCCTTCGTCTGATTCCGGGTAAAAATACCTGTTTGTTGGCTGATGTTGAAAAAGTCGCAGAAGGTAATAAGTCATTCAAGAATATGATGGATGATGGTGTGATTGAAGTATTGGATGATGTGGTTATCACTACTGATGCGGCTGGTAATATTGTTGTGGACGTTTCAAAAATGTCTGTCAAAGAAGCAAAATCGGTTATTGAAGCCGAAGCCGATCTTGATGTACTGGCTAATTATATGAATCAGGAAACAGAAGCCGGTAATGCTGATGGCCGTCCCGGTGTCGTCAAGGCAATTGAAACACAAACCGAAGCCCTGATTGACGCTGAAGAAGCTGCAGCCGCAGAAAAGAAAAAACTGGAAGAAGCTAAGTAAAATTGAATGGCTGTCCTGACAACACTGAAAGAAATCAAGGCCATTGCACAGGGTGATGATAATTTTGCTGGTTTGCAAGATGCTGATACCGCTGTGCAATTGGCCTTGGCTTCGGCTGATAATTTCGTCAGTGTTGGTAAATTTGGAAAATTCGCAAAGGACGCACAAACCTATATTGCTGCACACCTTCTGTCATTAAGTTTTACTGAACCCGGTGGTCGCGGCCCTTTATCTTCTGAATCCGTGGGTGATGTGTCTGTTTCTTACACGCTCCCATATCTCAATCAAACGTCCGTACTTGGGTCAACACAATATGGCTTGATGTATATGGAACTTCAGAAGCGCAGAAATATGGCGTTCATAATGGTGTCACCGTGATTAAGATAAATGCTTCTGTCACCGATAATGATTACGGCATGAAAGAGATCATCGACAATATACGCGACGCTGCAAAGTTCGTGGATATCGGTATACAGCCGGATGAAACCGAAGAATTATTGAAGATCGCCGCGATCCATGAATTTGGCGGCACAATTAATATGCCAGCACGATCTCAGCAAATATTCAGAAAGATAAATAAAGACGGTGATTTTAGTAAATCAACGGGTAGTCGATTTGTTAAAAAGGATAAATCAAATTTTGCATCATGGGTCACTATACCGGCGTATACGATAACGATCCCAGCCAGGCCCTATATTCGTTCGACTGTCGATACCAATGAAGAAAAGTACGGCAGAACAGCTGAATCATTGGGCAAGCGTATTGCTGATGGCAAGGTACACAAGGCCGATGCCCTGGCCCTGATGGGACAGCTTATCGAGAAAGATATTAAACGCACCATCATTGAATTACGCAGTCCCCCCAATGCGCCGGCCACTATCCGCAAAAAAGGCAGCGATAATCCCCTGGTGGATACTGGTTTGCTTGGCGGGTCAATTCGTTACATCGTTCACGGTGGCACTAATGGCGATCAGAACAGTCCTGAAAAAGCGGGTTAAGCCCGTCACTCATAAGCGCCCAGGTGTTGAAAGCACAGTAAACGGCTTTCGAGTGCCGGCCGCGGCCGTGATCAGCACCATTGAAGCCTATGTTCAGCCTATGTCACCCAAAGAGTTACGCAACGTGCCGGAAGGTCAAAACACCGTGGCATGGTATTCGATTTGGGCATTATCTGAAGTCCGAAACAAAGACGTGATCACGTGGGAAGGCAGCGATTACACCGTGCAACGTGCTACCGGTAGGCCTGAAGGCGGATTTTGGCGGGCCTCAGCTGTTCATGTAAATGACGCGCCATGATTACCGATCAGACCAATTATAGCGGCGCACAACTTGCGATCCTGTCTTGGCTGATTGATTACGCCGGGATCAGTAATGTGATATTTGGTAACCAACCCGGCACGCGGACAGCCAAACCTTACGCAACCATTCTGATTATTTCAGAAGGCAACAAAACCGGGTTTGATGATGTTGTGAAAACTTATGACGTACCAAGCCAAGCGGTACAAAAAACCCACTTAGGCCCACGGACCATGACCATTCAATTGATGATCTACACAGAACCAGCGTCTGATATTAATACAAAAGAGGCCAGCCATTATCTGAATTTTGCCCTGGCCTGTCTTGAATCGGACGAAGTGCGCGACCTTTTCCGCACTGCTGGGATCGCTGTATTGGATCACAGTGCACCAAATAAACTGGATCAGCAATTGGGCGAACGATGGGAACGCCGGTCACAAACAGATTTGACATTTAGTTACACAAGTAAAATATTTGATGATGGCGGCAGCGGATCGGGCAACTGGATTGAAGTTGTGGAATTGCCTACAGAATCAAACGGAACAGCAACTTTTAACGAATAGGTGATATATGACTGAATTAGCCGATGTAATCAATGTAACCGTCAATGTGGCAGACACACAGATAACCCGTACCGGATTTGGTACGCCGCTGATTTTCTCTCTGGTTGCCAATACCGTTTTTCCTGAACGTGTCCGGGTATACCCAAACCTGGCGGCCGTGGCCGTGGACTTTGCCGCCACCACCAAGGTTTACAAAGCGGCAAATGCCATTTTTAGCCAGAAG
>Ga0224506_10000822_pt1 | contig 24277 bp, 24 predicted proteins | sample SF_Jan12_sed_USG_2_FD_169108 | JGI IMG/M metagenome (GOLD analysis project Ga0224506, IMG submission 169108) | Sediment microbial communities from San Francisco Bay, California, United States - SF_Jan12_sed_USGS_8_1 | ecosystem: Environmental > Aquatic > Marine > Sediment | place: USA... | reverse complement strand
ACGTCATTATCACCAACCCGACACACTATGCGGTCGCCATACGTTATGACCAGGCTGGAAGTGGTGCTCCGATGGTTGTTGCCAAAGGTACAGATCTAATTGCACAACATATTCGTCAGATTGGTGATGCCCATCAGGTACCTATTTTATCGGCGCCACCACTCACTCGTGCCATTTATTACAGCACAGAATTGGGGCAGGAAATTCCATCTGGTCTATATATTGCAGTAGCGCAAGTATTAGCGTTTGTCTTCCAGTTGCGTCGCTATAACAACCGTGGCGGTAATAAGCCACATCTCAACACGGAGGACTTGCCAATACCAGATGAATTAAAAAGAGATTAAAACTAAATGGAAAGTAACGAACTTATCACTCGCCTGAAATCGTTGATAAATGGAAACATAGCAGCCCCTATGGTTCTGGTGGCATTGTTGGCAATGGTGGTGCTTCCGCTACCCGCATTCATGCTTGATATGTTATTCACATTTAATATCGCGCTTTCACTCACCATTATGCTAGCGAGTATTTATGTACTTAAACCACTCCACTTTGCTGCTTTTCCTAGCATTCTACTCATTGCAACCTTACTTCGTCTGGCGTTAAATGTCGCCTCAACACGTATCATATTATTGGAAGGGCATACAGGTACTGCTGCAGCCGGTAATGTTATCGAAGCCTTCGGTGAATTTGTTATTGGTGGTAATTACACCGTTGGTTTTGTCGTATTTGCCATTCTTGTCATTATCAATTTTGTCGTAGTTACCAAAGGGGCAACGCGGATCGCTGAAGTCGGCGCACGTTTTACCTTGGATTCAATGCCTGGCAAACAAATGGCTATTGATGCCGATCTCAATGCAGGTCTTATCGACCAGGATGAAGCTCGAACACGCCGTTCTGAAATTATGCAAGAATCTGATTTTTATGGTTCTATGGATGGTGCAAGTAAATTTGTCCGTGGTGATGCTGTTGCCGGTATTCTAATCCTGTTTGTCAATATTATTGGTGGCCTTGTTATTGGTGTCGTCGAACACGATTTAACCTTTGCTGATGCTGCCCACAACTATACCTTACTCACTATCGGTGACGGACTGGTCGCACAAATCCCTTCATTGTTACTTGCTGCTGCTGCTGGTTTGCTAGTTTCTCGTTCAACGAAAGAACAAGATATGGGCGAACAAATTGTCAGTCAATTGCTTAAAGATCCTAAAACACTGGCTGTCACCTCTGGCATTATTGGTGGTATGGGTTTGATACCAGGAATGCCTAATCTGCCTTTCCTTATTTTAGCGGGTGCAGGCGGCGGAAGTGCCTGGTTAATAAGCCAACGTCAAAAAGCCGCCGAAATTGCAGAAACTGTTGCTATCAGCCCAGAAACTGAAATCCCAAGTGAACAACGTGAGCTTAGCTGGGATGACCTGAGTCCAGTTGATCCTATTGGCCTTGAAATCGGCTATCGGTTGATTCCACTGGTTGATAAAAACCAAGGTGGTCAATTAATGAACAGAATTAAAGGGATTCGTAAAAAAATCTCTCAGGAACTGGGCTTTTTAATCCCGCCAGTACACATTCGAGACAATTTAGATCTGGCTCCAACCGCTTATCAAATCACTTTGTTTGGTGTCACATTCGGTGAAGCAGAAATACATCCTGACAGAATGATGGCTATCAACCCAGGTCAAGTTTTTGGCGAACTGGATGGTATTAAGGGTCATGATCCTGCATTTGGTCTGGAAGCAGTATGGATAGAACCTACCCAACGAGAATATGCTCAGGCACAGGGTTACACTGTAGTTGATGTAGATACAGTTATCGCCACACACTTGAGCAAAATATTACAGGATCACGCACATGAGCTATTAGGCCGAGAAGAGGTGCAACAACTACTGGATAATTTGTCCAAAACAGCACCAAAATTAGTCGAAGGTCTCGTGCCTGATACTATTCCTCTGGGTGGTGTGCAGAAAGTATTGCAGAACTTATTGGAAGAGAATATACCCATTCGAGATATTCGTACTATCGTTGAGTCCATATCAGAACAAGCCATTCGCAACCCTGATCCAGAGGCAATGACGGCCTCAACTCGCATGGCATTAAGTCATTCGATTATCCAGCATGTCAATGGAATTAAAGCAGATCTGCCTATAATTACTCTTGATCCAGAACTGGAACAGATATTGCTTCAAACACTGCAAGCCACAGGAGAAGGTGGCGCCAGTTTAGAGCCAGGACTTGCCGAAAATATGCATAAAAATTTAACTGATATAGCACAACGCCAGGAAATGGCTGGAGAATCATCCATTCTAGTTGTCCAAGCTGGAATCCGTTCGTGGATATCACGTTTTATTCGTCACTCAATACCCGGTCTAAACGTTCTGTCATATAACGAAATACCGGATGATAAACAAATTAGGATTGTTGCTAACGTTGGCCGTTAGCACTAGAGGTTATCACTATGAAAATTAAACGCTTCCAAGCTGCTGATGTTCGTCAGGCCATTAAAGAAGTACGCGATGTACTTGGTCCTGATGCTGTTATTCTGTCTAATACTCGTGTTGATGGTGGTGTCGAAATAGTCGCCGCTACCGACTATGACGAAACAGAATTCAAACGGTCTTCTCAACAAACACTTAATGCTCCAGCAGCATCACCAACCGTTGAAATAAACCCTGGCATGGGATCTAACCGCCCTGTCACACAGCAGCCACAGACCACTCAGAACATTTGGTCTCAAGAACCGACCTTGGTACAAATGCGTAAGGAAATTTCAGGCTTGAAGGACATGCTACAAACCCAACTGTCTGATCTTGCATGGAAAGACATGAAACAGAGTAGTCCGACTCAAATGCAATTATTGCAACGTCATCTGCAAATGGGTGTGCAAGTTGATCTGGCGAAAAGAATTGCCTCAGAAACAAGTGACATCAAGGATATTGAGACTGCCTGGCGACACTCATTGGGGGCTTTAGCAAGTCAAATTGATATTCAGGAAGATGACATTATCAATACTGGCGGCATCTACGCACTTGTTGGCCCAACTGGCGTAGGAAAAACTACTACTGTGGCCAAGATTGCAGCTCGTTGCGCTCTAAAACATGGTGCAAAAAATGTGGCTTTAATTACTACTGATTGTTATCGCATTGGTGGTCAGGAACAACTGCGTACCTATGCAAGAATTCTAGGTGTTCCTGTTAGGGTGGCTAAAACACATCAAGAACTTGGTGATGCGCTAAATGATCTACTTGATCGACGCTTTATACTGATTGATACTGCCGGAATGAATCAACGAGACATGCAACTCACCGAAAAGTTTGCACTGTTAAAGCATCAATCTCCAACCATTAAAAATTACCTGACTTTATCTGCAACCACACAAACAAGTATACTCAATGATACTATTAACGCTTTCTCACATCTTGAATTGAGTGGATGTATTTTGACTAAAACAGATGAAACTAATAGTCTCGGTGGCGCGCTTTCAGCTTTGATTCGCCATAGATTGCCATTAGCCTATGTATGCAATGGTCAACAGGTGCCGGAAGACCTTAGTCTGGCTCGACCAAATACACTGGTCAAACAGGCAAGTGAATTGATAAACGAAGAACAACTGGATCCACAAACTGTATCCAGCTATGGAGGTTTTGCCGCATATGGCTGAAGCAACAAATGATCAGGCCAATGGTTTAAGGAAAATGACAAGCCCACCCAGGCCTGTCAAAGTAATTGCTGTTGCCAGCGGTAAAGGTGGCGTTGGCAAAACGAATATAACGGTCAACCTTGGTGTTGCTCTGGCATCTCAAGGTAAGCAAGTATTATTGCTTGATGCTGATCTAGGTCTGGCTAATATAGATGTCATGCTGGGCTTACATCCTCAATATAACCTGTTACATGTCATCGATGGCACTAAAACACTCGAAGAAATTATTGTTGAAGGTCCTGCTGGTTTAAAAGTTATTCCAGCAGCTTCCGGTATCCAAAAAATGGCTGAGCTCAGTCCAGCACAACATGCAGGAATGATCCAGGCTTTTAGTGAGATGGATCAACATATCGACATCCTATTGATAGATAGCGCTGCTGGCATTGCAGACAGTGTGGTCAGTTTTACTCGGGCAGCTCAGGAAGTCATCGTTGTGGTATGTGATGAACCGGCATCTATTACCGATGCCTATGCGCTTATAAAATTACTCAGTCGAGAACATAACGTCGATCATTTTCACATCATCGCCAACATGGCCAGAAATATTCAGGAAGGTCGCGAACTATTTAACAAAATATCAATGGTCTGCGAACGTTTTCTTGATGTAAATCTGGATTTTATGGGAATTGTACCGTTTGATGACGATTTACGACGTGCAGTGAAAAAACAACGAGCTGTTGTTGATTATTTACCTCACAGTAAATCTGCCACTGCATTTACTCATTTAAGCAAGAAAATAGCTCATTGGCCCGTTATCAATCAACCTCGGGGGCATATGGAATTTTTTGTCGAACGACTCATACAAGCCAGTCTGGAAATAGCCTGACATGAATGGGGTATCGATGTATTCGAAAACAAGTGCATCAAACTACTCGTCAATGGCCGAGCTGGTTGAGCAGCATGCGACTTTAGTCAAACGTATTGCTTACCATTTAATTGCTCGCCTACCCCATACTGTGGATGTAGACGATCTAATACAAGCAGGCATGATAGGTCTATTAGATGCGGCTCAACACTATAATGCTGAACAAGGCGCTAGTTTTGAAACCTATGCAGGAATTCGTATTCGTGGATCCATGCTAGATGAAATTCGACGAAATGACTGGGCGCCGCGTTCAGTTCACAGAAAAGCACGTGAAATTGCAGAAATCATGCAAGAAATTGAGCAACAGAAAGGTCGAAATGCACAAGACAGTGAAGTTGCCGAAGCCTTAGGCATCAGCATAGAAGAATATCATCATCAGCTACATGACTCCGCTGGTCATCAAGTATTCAGTCTTGACGAATTTAGTGACAGTGATGAGGTCAATGCCCAACCCATTAGCAATCACGAATCTGATCCTGATAAAGATACTCAGACATCTGGGTTTCAGGAAGCACTGGCTAATGCTATAAACACACTGCCCGAACGTGAACGTTTAATGATGGGACTCTATTATAATGAAGAGTTAAATTTGAAAGAAATTGGCGAAGTACTCAATGTCAGTGAATCACGGGTCAGTCAGATTCACAGCCAAACTATTATTCGACTTCGGTCTAAACTAAATGACTGGTTAAACTAACTAATTGGAGGTATGCTTTGGACAAGAACATGAAGATCCTGATTGTGGACGATTTTTCCACAATGCGACGGATTATAAAGAATCTATTACGTGATTTGGGATTTAATAATACCGTGGAAGCCGATGACGGACTCACTGCGCTTCCTATTTTAAAGGCTGGTGGGATTGATTTTTTGGTCACTGACTGGAATATGCCAGGCATGCAAGGTATTGATTTACTAAAGACAGTCCGTGCCGATGAAAAATTATCGTCATTACCTGTTTTGATGGTGACAGCAGAAACCAAACGCGAACAAATTATCGAAGCGGCTCAAGCAGGCGTCAACGGTTATGTCGTCAAGCCATTTACGGCTATCACGTTGAAAGAAAAAATCGATAAAATCTTTGAACGCATTGACGAACAAGGTTAAAGGGTTATATTAAATATGGATTCAATTCAAAAAAAAGTACAACTTGAAGCAGCCACCGCACTGGTTTCAGCACTGGAAGCAGGCGATGAAGAACAGGCACAAAAACAACTGACCATCCTGACTCAAGCTCAGGAAAGCGCTCTCTTTCACCAAGTTGGAACACTAACCCGAGAATTACATGAATCCCTTAGCAATTTTAATATGGATTCCCGTCTGGCTGATTTAACAAACGATATCCCTAATACTCGTGAGCGGCTCAATTATGTCATTGAGACTACTGAAGAAGCTGCTCACAAAACGCTCGGCTTTATCGACCAAACTCTTCCTCTGGCATCCGATCTCAAACAAACTGCAATAAAAATTGATGAAAGTTGGCACCGTTTTCGCATGAGAGAAATGAACGCAGATGAGTTTCGAGCTCTAAGCAAAGAAATAGAATCTTATTTGCCCACAGTGAAGCAACACTCGGAACAGATCCATGCCAACCTGTCTGAAATGATGATGGCACAAGGATTTCAGGATCTAACCGGACAGGTTATTCGTCAAGTAATAAACTTGGTTGAAGAGGTAGAAGATAATTTGGTACGGCTGATTAAAGTATCTGGCCATCCAAATGAACATAAACAAAAAGACAACAAGCCGGTGGATCCAATTAAGGCCGAAGGGCCTCAAATAGGTGCTAAAAACAACCCTAATGTTGTCAATGATCAAGATGAGGTCGACGATTTGCTATCAAGTCTTGGCTTCTAAAAGGATATAAAAGATGGCGCTAGACACTGATGACGAAATTCTACAGGATTTTTTGGTAGAAGCTGATGAAATTATGGAAGGGCTGAATGAGCAGCTGGTTGAATTGGAAACTAATCCAAAAGACAGCGACTTACTCAATGCCATTTTCCGAGGATTTCATACCATTAAAGGTGGCGCAGGGTTTTTAAGTCTGGAATCTATGGTTGCTCTGTGTCACGAGGGAGAAGACGTCTTTAACATTTTGCGTCAAGGTGAACGTACCGTCGATGCTGAAATGATGGATACTTTTCTTAAAGTACTCGACATTCTCAACAGCATGTTTGAAGAAACCAAATCTGGTGAATATCCCAGTCCAGCTGACCCAGCAATATTAAATCATCTCAAAAGTTATCTTACACCCGGTGCTGCTCCGTCTGCCCCGCCCACTCCTGCTCCAGAACCAGAGCCCGAACCACAACCTGTCGTCGAAGCTGTGTCCGAAGCTGCTGACAATGATGATATTACCGATGATGAATTTGAAGCCTTATTAGATCAGCTTCATGGTGACAAAGCCCCTGGAAGTAGCGCAGATGTCACGTCTAAAGAAGAACCAGCAGCTGTGGCAGCACCTGATAATGATGACATTACTGAAGAAGAATTTGAAGCATTGCTGGATGAATTACAGGGTAAAAAGAAAGCCAGTTCTACAACACCAAAAGAACCGGCTACTGCAGTAGAAACTGAATCTAAGACTTTCGCTGAGCCAGAACCAAAAGAGAGCGAAGTTAAGAAAGAACCTGAGCCTGCTGTGGTTGCTGCGTCAACCGCCCCACCGATAGCAGCAGCTAAAGTTGAACCAGCGGCAAAACCTGCCGCTGCCGCCAAACAAGCGGAAACAAGTGTCCGCGTTGATACTAGTCGTTTAGATGAAATCATGAATATGGTCGGCGAATTAGTATTAGTTCGTAACCGAATTAGTACACTTGAAACCGCCATTGAAGATGAAGAGATGGCTAAAGCAGTCAACAACTTGGCTGTTGTAACATCAGACTTGCAAACTGCAGTCATGAAAACACGTATGCAACCGATTAAAAAGGTATTTGGTCGCTTCCCCAGAGTTGTCCGTGACTTGGCCCGTAGCCTGAAAAAAGACATTAACCTTGAACTGCGTGGCGAAGAAACCGATTTAGATAAAAATCTAGTTGAAGCGCTTGCAGATCCATTGGTGCATTTAGTTCGAAATGCAGTCGATCATGGGATTGAAATGCCTGATGTTCGCGAAAAAGCGGGAAAACCACGTACAGGACAAATCGTTTTGGGTGCAGCACAAGAAGGTGACCATATTCTGTTAACCATTTCTGACGATGGCGCAGGCATGGACGCGAATGTATTGCGTCAAAAAGCAGTTGAAAAAGGCATGATGGATGAAGAATCCGCTTCGCGCCTGACCGAATCAGAATGTTATGCACTCATTTTTGCACCTGGTTTCTCAATGAAGCAGGAAATCTCCGATATTTCTGGTCGTGGCGTAGGAATGGACGTTGTAAAAACCAGCATTTCAAAACTGAATGGCGTTATTGATATTCAATCTGAAGTTGGTAAAGGCACCATTTTATCAATTAAGGTTCCCTTAACATTGGCCATCATGCCCACCTTAATGGTCATGCTAGGCGACCAAACTTTTGCATTCCCTTTAGTTAGTGTTAATGAGATATTTCATCTCGATCTCACAAATACTAATATTATCGATGGTCAACAAACGATCATCGTTCGCAATAAAGCCTTACCATTATTCTATTTAAGAAAGTGGTTAGCGAGCAGTTTCAATGAAACAGAAAGACCTGAATTTGAGCATGTTGTTATCGTCAATGTCGGTACACAACGCATCGGTTTTGTCGTTGACCAGTTAATTGGTCAGGAAGAAGTCGTGATTAAGCCCTTAGGTTCCATGTTACAAGGTACAAAAGGTCTGGCAGGTGCTACAATTACTGGTGATGGACGCATCGCGTTAATACTAGACTTTCCAGAACTAATGGATACCTACGCCCGTCGAGGGTACTAAGGAGAAAAGTGGCTGTACGTGTACTTATTGTTGACGACTCGGGTTTTTTTCGTAGACGACTTTCCGAAATAATTTCTTCTGATCCCAAATTACAAGTAGTTGGGACCGCTGAAAATGGCCAACAGGCCATAGAGCAAGCTGCACTACTAAAACCTGACGTTATTACCATGGATATCGAAATGCCGGTTATGGACGGTATTACTGCTGTCCGTCGTATCATGGCCAAACAACCTACACCCATCTTGATGTTATCTACCTGGTCAACTGAAGGAGCCAAATCGACACTTGATGCACTTGATGCCGGCGCTGTTGATTATATGCCAAAACGTTTTAAAGATATTTCAGGCGATCAACATATTGCACAGAAAAAAATATGTCAGCGTCTTATTCATCTGGCAACATCTTTCCATGGTTCAAACACTGCCCAGTTAGTAAATACCACACCAACAAATGTTATAACAACAAGCCGTAGCGCAGACAACAAAGCTATCAAACTGATTGCAATAGGCACCTCTACTGGCGGTCCAGTCGCATTACAAAAAGTGTTATCCCAATTACCTGCGAGTTTCCCTCACCCGATTTTACTCATTCAGCACATGCCTGCATCGTTTACCCCTTCATTTGCAGAACGACTTAATGCACAGTGCGCTATTAAAGTTAAGCAAGCCCAAGATGGTGACCGCATAGAAGCTGGTACGGCATACCTTGCTCCTGGTGGAGCACAAATGCTGCTAAAAGGGAGTAAAAGTCATCCGCACATCTCTATTCAAACCGGTGAACCAGATCAAACTTATCGCCCCTGTATTGACATCACTCTGAATTCAATTTCACAGTTCTGCTCAGCTGAAACACTCGCCATTATCTTAACTGGAATGGGTGCTGATGGCCGGGAAGGTTGTAGAGTATTAAAGCAGTCTGGGGCTACAATTTGGGCACAAGATGAGAAAAGCAGTACAATTTATGGGATGCCGATGGCTATTGCTAAAGCACAATTAGCTGATAGAATTCTAAGTCTGGCAGACATTGGCAAACAGTTGGCGGAATTAAATTAAAATATGGATATCCTTAGTATTCTAGGCTTGTTACTTGGTTTTGGTGCCATTATCGGAGGCCAACACCTTGAAGGCGGTCACCTTGATAGCATACTCAACTCTGTAGCTTTTCTGATTGTAGCTGGTGGAACCGTCGGTGCAGTGATGCTTCAAACACCACTCAAAACTTTTTTGCGATCCCTTAGAATAGTTGTCTGGGTCATTTTTCCACCTAAATTATCCGCACAACAAACACTCGACAAAATATTAGAATGGAGTCAAGTAGCTAGACGTGAAGGATTACTGAAACTTGAAGCCATGGCCGAAGAAGAGACTGATTTATTCACTCAAAAAGGATTGCAACTTATTGCTGACGGTTCGGAACCTGAAATTATTCGCGAAATTTTAGAAACTGATCTCGATCTATTAGAAGCCCATGATATAGCAGCATCCAAAGTCTATGAAGCAATGGGGGGCTATTCACCTACCATCGGAATTATCGGTGCTGTAATGGGATTAATTCATGTTATGGGAAATCTGGCTGATCCAGCATCACTTGGGTCTGGGATTGCCGTAGCTTTTGTTGCCACTATTTATGGTGTTGCGTTAGCTAATCTGCTATTCCTGCCTGTCGCCGCCAAACTTAAATCAGTGATAGAAAAACGAAGTAGCATACAGCTAATGCTGATTGCTGGGCTTATCAGTGTCGCTGATGGCGATAACCCTCGACATATAGAAAGTCGACTGCAAGCTTATCTTAGCTAAACACTTCCCGTTATGGCGCGTAGAAAAAAACCAGAAGAACACGTCAATCATGAACGATGGTTGGTATCCTATGCTGACTTCATCACTCTGCTATTTGCATTTTTTGTTGTTATGTATGCGATATCTTCTGTCAATGAAGGTAAATATCGTGTGCTGTCCGACACCTTAGAGGCCGTTTTTACAGAACGCACATTCAGTAATGATCCCATTCAGGTTGGTGAAATTGCACGCGGTACTGGTGAAAAGTCACCAGATCCTGGTTCCACACCCAAACCACTTAATGTTATTGAACTTCCTACAGCTCCCCCACCCCCTGTTTCTGAAGAGACCATTCAGTCAATTAACGAACTGTCTAAAAAGCTTAATGCTGCTTTATTTTCCCAAATTGAAAATGAAGACATCATTATCAAGCAAGGGGATGACTGGCTAGAAATAGAAATAAAATCAAAGGTACTTTTTGGAAGCGGTGAAGCACGATTAGAAAATAGTGCTATTCCTGTCATTGGTAAGGTAGCTGAGATTGTTGGTGGTTCAGCAAACCCTATTCAAGTAGAAGGCTTCACGGATAATGATCCAATCAATACGCCACGATTTCCATCAAACTGGGAACTCTCTGCTGCACGTGCTGCTAGTGTGGTTCACCTACTCGATCGTTATGGTGTCGTACCAAACCGTATGTCAGCGATTGGTTATGGTGAATACAAACCTGTTGCTGACAATGACACTGAAGAAGGACGCCAGAAAAATCGTCGAGTCGTACTGGTTATCCTAGGCGGTAAAGACAGTCGACGTACCCTCGACATCTTCGATGGTCAAGCTCCTGTAGAATCGGAACCCACATCAATGCAAGCGACCGATTTTTTACCTGACACGACAGTATCCGACATCCCTAGGAATGATTCTTCCTCTCCTACACAGGGCTCTATTCAGCAACCTGACTTCCCACCTCAATAAACGCCACTATTCGTCATTACATCAAGTTTGATTTTTACATATCGATAACTTAATTTCGTATCCTGAAGGTTGGCATCATGATCGCCTATAGGTGTAGTATTCATAATTATCACAAAATCACCCCAGCAATTAGACATTATCTATATTTAACTATTGTAGATTGACTATGGCATGAACCGTGCTTATATCTATACCAACACACAATGTGTCACTATTTTGAAAAACTAATTTTATAATCACACTGTGAAGAATGATGCTAAGGACAAAAAGATGAGTCAACAAGAAAAGGTAGAAAATGATAACGATCCTATACTTCAGTGGGTGACTTATTATCTGGAAGACGAGGTGTATGGAATTAATGTTATGCAAGTACAGGAAGTATTACGGATAACTGAAATAACACCCGTTCCAGGTGCGCCTCATAATGTACTAGGTATCATTAATCTGCGCGGTAGCGTGGTCACCGTTATTGACATGCGACGTAGCTTTGGCTTATCACCCAAAGAACCTGATGAAATGAGTCGCATTATTATCGTTGAGGTCAACGGCAATGCAATTGGGCTATTGGTAGACAGTGTGGCCGAGGTTGTTTATTTGAATCAGTCTGAAATTGAGACTTCCCCCACTGTTAAGAATGAAGATACTTCACGATTTATTCTAGGGGTTGCTAACCGTGAAAATAGCTTATTAATTTTAATTGATGTAGATAAATTCGTAGATGAAGATGAAACTGATGAGTTTAGCAGTTTCTAACAAATTGAATGGCTGAAGAAATAAACCCTACTCATCCAATAATACCATCACTGCCGGTGAATCCACCACCTGATGATAGACGACGCCATGCTCCAAAAAAACAGGAGCAATCTGAGAAAGATGGACAGCAGCCAAAAGATGAAGACAAAACAGAGCGACAACATCACGGTTTATTTGATGAGTATGTCTAAAATAAACCAGAACATTAAGGAGTCAAAATCATGACGACATTATTTTTAGCTATCGGCAGCTTACTGACTGCGGTAATTATTTCAGGTACCTGTTACCGACTATACAAACTCAGTCGGCTACAAACAGAAAAAATTGCTTCTTTACAAAATCAATTATCCGCTTTATGTGCCGGCGCAGTAGGAACAGATGAGCGTATCATCCATTTTGAACAGACACTCAATAAGCTAAAGGAATACCAGAACACCATTAGTTTGGATATCCCTTCACAGCATAGTTATGATCATGCCATTAGATTGGCTCGTAAGGGTGTTGATATTAATCAACTGATTGATAACTGCAACTTAAGTGATGAAGAAGCACATTTGATCAGCCGACTTCATGGCGGTAAAGACCGCACATCAAATCAGGAGCTACACTAGGAAGAAGGCAACAATGACTGAGGTTTACCGACTAAGTATCCCTGAATATAATCCACACCATATTCCTTTAATAAATCCATAGTACTTTGACGTTCAACAAACTCCGCTACCGTTTTTTTACCTAAACCGTGAGCGATATCAATCATCGATTTAACCAGTAACTGATCAACTGCATCGTTATCTAAGTCTGTGATAAACGCACCATCAATTTTCAAAATATCGACGGGAAAATGTTTTAGATAACTGTATGAGTTAAAACCAGCCCCAAAATCATCCAAAGCAAAACTACATCCCAGTGAACGTAACTGGACAACCATTTCTTTAGTCTGTTCAAAATTAGAAATGGCAGATGTTTCAGTAATTTCAAATACAATTCGTGCTGGGTTTATACCCGTCTGAGACAGCTTTTTCTCAACTAAAGGATAAAGTTCACGATCAAGAAAAATATTGCCCGATAAATTGATGGCGATTGAAATATCATCCGGAAGTGTGCGCATTAAGTCGAAGGCATGATTAACCACCCACAAATCAATCTGATGTATCAACCCCATGGTTTCTGCAACAGGAATAAAATCGTTAGGGTAATACAGGATATTATTCTCACCTCGCATGCGAATCAGGCATTCATAATGACTCACGTCACCCGTCTCAAACGAATAAATAGGCTGAAACTCTAGTACAAATAACTCCTGTTTTAATGCTGCTCGAATACGCGGTGCCCACTGAACATTGTGACGTAAGTTATACATTTCCCTGTCATGGGGGCTGTATAAATGGACACGGTTACGTCCTCTTTTCTTTGCGGTATAGCAAGCCTGATTTGCCTGAGACAATACATCGCCAGACGTTAAAGTATCTTCAGCAGTAATGAGTTTGATGCCGATACTCACTGACAAGTGGTATTGATGCTCATGATGCTCAAAAATATAACCATCGAACAGGGCACGCAATCCTTCGGCAGTTGCCATCACCCTATCGCGTTCAGTCGTATCAACCAGAATGGCAAACTCATCAGAGCCTATGCGTACCAGGGTATCTTTGACTGAGAAATAACCGCGTAGTGCATTGGAAATTTGCACTAATAGCGTATCACCCACTTCATGGCCTTCGGCATCATTCAGTACTTTAAACCTGTCTAAATCGACATAAAATAAAGCACTAATTAGATTAAAATTACGTACATTGGTCAGGGTTAAATCAAGTGCCTGCTCTAAACGACGACGATTTGATAATCCCGTTAAATCATCATGTCCCACTGAAAACTGTAATCGAGCTTCCATCACTTTCAGATTAGCCAGTTCATCCTCAAGTTGAATTTGTTTCTGAGTGACAACATCACGCTCTTTTTTAACCGCCAGTGCAGTCATCACAGCTGGAGGAAAAGATTCTGCAGTCATAGGATGGTAAAACAGACTGGTCACACCATGACCTAGGTCTGTCAGGATTTGAGCATGATCCCATTGTGACTCTTGAGTAAGAGAAATGATTGGAATACGTCGCCATTCATCAAACTGGTCCATGACTAATCGCAGTTCACGTACCGTTATGCCAGTCAGATTAGTGTCGATCACCAGTAAATCAACGTCGCAAATATCATCGTGAATTCCCTGACGAAGACATTGCATTACTTCATCGCCATCATACGCAACCATGATGTTAGAAAAGCCACTTATTTCAAGCATGGTTTTCATGAATGCGACATCAGAGATTCGGGTGCCAGCAATGATGATTTTAGAGTCAAGCAACACGTCAACGTCTGAACCGACTACCGGAACGATCTGCTGTGTTTGAGAAACATCGCTTTGATGTTCCATACTTATTTCACTCAATATAGTCATTGTCTCACTATTACGACACTACATAGTCCATTTCTGGATACGAAAAGACAATATCTGTTTTATTTATAAAAATCAATACTTAATAACATTTTTATAATGCTAATTATAAAGTGTTGTATTTTTGACACTCAAGCTGTTCCTATACCAAATCAAAAACATGATCCATTTAAACTGGCTTTTTATCTTTAATTACAGGGACTTTACCTGAAACCATATAAGCATAAGCTATCACCTCAGCGATCACTCGGTACAGTATTGGTGGTATTTCTTCACCAAGTTCTAATTCACTCAGTAGTGCCGCCATCATTGCATCTTCACGCAATGGCACGCCATGCTCGCGCGCGATTCTAATAATTTCTTCAGCGATACTCCCTTCACCTGAGGCTGTAACGGTAGGTGCATTTTCACCATCGTATTTCAAAGCAACAGCACGCAAAGGCTCATTATGATTCATACTGATATATCCACTAATGAGTTAGTTCTTGTCAAATTATGTTTCGCTACTAATGTTGGTTTTGAAAGCGGCCCACAAACACAACTAATATGCTCAATTGAAATACCTAATTTCGATAAAGCTTCGTGCAATAACGTCACGTAATCTTCTAATAGCTGGGCACTTTGTTGCCATTCCGCACGAAATACTATTTTTACGTCGTCGGCATGCATAGTTACTGTTGCCTGAACTGGTCCAAGATTTTGGGTGTCCAATCTTAACTGTACACTCCAGACATCGCCTTGTTCAGATTCAGATTGTCGCTTATGCCGATCTATCTGAAGTTGCAAAAAGTCCACATCCACTTTATCTTTCAATGGTAAATCCAATAACCAACTTGTAACTGCCGTAGTGGTTTCAGGTTCATCTAACATCGAGAGTTGATTAAGCTGTAACTTGGCATGTATGCCTTCAACTTCTTTCAACAAATTCTGTAGAACGGATAACTCCATCGGTGATGTTCTTGATTTATCCGCTGAAACAGCCTTGGTCAACATTTGGGCTAAGGTCAGCGCGTGTGGTTGAGTAGCCAGCTCCGGCATAACTGGCGGACTGGTGATATTTAGGCCTATAGGTGTTTTAATATTTCTGGTCAGTTCAGACTCCAAAACCGCCAACAACCTAAGCAAATTAGCTTTAAAGTCTCGATGAACAATTTCAGGCTGGGTTAGCAATTGTTTTTCTGTAAATGAACCAGATAATTGTATTGCCTGTTTCAATGCCTGAGGATTATTAACTGCTTTCTTTTCCATTACATTCTGTAGCAAATTCTGCGCTTCACGTCTCACTGGTTCAGACAACTGTGCATTTTTTAGTGCATGGAGCAACCCATCTAGCTTTAAGGTAGTCGGCAATTGTGGAAGTAACTGTCTGATTCGTTGTAATAATTGCTGTTCTCGCTGATTTGGCTCAGATTTTAGTTGAATAGTCAGTGGCTTAACACTAACAATCTCCATCAGTAGTTTTTCACCAGGCTTAATTGTTTTATCCAATTTGCTAACATCGACGTCAAATTGTTGGGTGGCGACAGCTTTAGAGCTGTTATCTAACTTGATCTTTGATTCGAGCAATAATCGGTTTTCAGCTAAAAGTTTTACAACTTCTACCAGCACTTGCTGCCCAGGCTGGAATAACATTGGCGCTGTTGAACGGGAAACTGTCGATGTGTTTTGATTTGGTGGGATTAATTTAAGTACTTGTTTACCGCCAGCCTGAACCACTTCAAGTTGTACGGTTTGCCCTTGACGCAAAGGCACTGGACTTCTAATTTCCAACAGACTGTCAGTCACCTTTAGTGAAACTACTTGGGCAGTTTGAGCTGGTGTCATTACCAATGCATCTAGCCGCTGCCCGACAGTCAATCCAGTCAATAACTGGTTTGGAATATCTTTCGCAACACCCAGTGTTTTCTGCGTAAACTGCTGAATATGCATTAATTACAACCCACTTTTGGCAATCAGAGTGCTAGTATAACAAGCAACATCATCGCTTAGATAACATATAGAATGAATAATAAAAACACATTATGGTATACCCGTCAGAAAGGCTCAATTAAAGGGCCTTTTAACGCTGCAATTATTGGCAATAATTTATTACTTGGCAGGCTTAAACCTAACGATGAAGTCAGTATTGATCAAGTTAACTGGTATCAGTTAGTTAGCCAACCACAATTTACTCAGCATCTCGGCTCTGAAGCCATGGAACAGCTTAAAAAGAGTCTTGATGAACGCAATGGTTTTGACCGCCGATTTTTAGAAACAACTGACCTCCCATCCACAGTCCAACACAGACAAAATGATCGTCGTCAACATGAAACAGATCTTGAAATAAGACGCCGTCAATTACACACCCTGCTAATGAACAAATTCCGCCAGCGCAAAGAAAAACTGTTCTGGCCGCTGATAACAACACTCTTTGCCGTATCTATCACTTTTATGCTCGCTATTTTATATCCTGAAAAGTTACCAATACCGCTCGCAAAGTGTAATGAAACCGCTTCCCCCAATGTAAATTGGAGTAATTGCCTTAAACCACAAATCGACTTGCAGAACCAAGATTTAACACATGCCCAACTCCGTAACAGCCAGTTGATTGGTTCAAACATGATGAACACCACTCTTATTGGTGCTGATATCGCATACGCTGATTTGCGTTTTACTAACCTAAGCTACAGTCAATTGCAAAATGCCATCCTGATTGGTGCCAACCTCAACAAGGCAGACTTAAGCTATGCGGATCTCACAGAAGCCGATTTATCCTATGCGAACCTTACTGGCGCTAATCTAGGTGGCAGTTTATTAAATACTGTACGACTAGATCATGCAATCTGGATTAATGGACAAACCTGTGCACCAAACTCAATTGGGAGATGTATTAAACTTGAACAATAATGTCTGTAATTGCCGGTCATGAACTCGCCCTAAACCTAATTGAGCAACAATACTGCCTGATAAAGCCAGAAACATATCCCATTGTGTATCCCAATTATCGCCTTGGGTACCTAGAAAGGACTCAGCCGCCTGTTCATTCACAAGAGCGACCCACCACTCAACAAGCTCATAAAAAGCACTAATCGCTAAACTTATGGCACAGACAATAGCAAACAACCATTTACCTCGCTGTAATGGAGATGTTCTGAGCAATAACTCACGCCCAACTATTGCAGGTACCACACCCTGCATAATATGGCCTAGGCGATCGTAGTTATTTCGCGCTAGATCTAACTCCGTTTGAATCCAGTTAAAGAGTGGGTTTTCCGCATAAGTATAATAACCACCAATAATTAGGATAAACCCAAACACGGCCAGTAATCGGTAACTTAATATGGTTAATGGAAATAGTTTGAAACTAAAGATAAGGACGATTAGACCGATCATGACGGGAAACGTTTCTAGCGTCCATGTAAGGCGATCTGCAACTGGGTCAATACCAGATATAACCAAGCTAATCAGTAGTAAATAGAACCATAATTTTTGTTCTGCAGCTTGATTCATGTTGATTAATGCAACGTTTGTGGGGCTGCTAAAGTAAAGGCCGGTATATCAACTTCAAAACGTTCGCCGGCATCGTCAACCATCATATAATGACCTTGCATCATGCCAACAGGGGTATCTAACATGGCAGCACTAGTATAGGTAAACTCCTGTTCAGGCGCCAAATAGGGGTGTTGTCCTACAACGCCATCACCTTCCACTTCCTGCTCATGGCCATCACCACCTGTAATTTTCCAGTAACGAGACAGTAATCGTGCAGCATTACTACCTGTATTTTTTATGGTGATGGTATAGGCAAATAAATACCTTGCCTTATCTGGATCTGACTCATTGTCCAGGTATGTGGTTTCGACATCCACAGCTATATTTTTGTTATTTTCTTCTGTACTCATTTTTTTATTATACAGTGAATTTCTGTGCTAATAACCGCGCACCCAATAAGCCTACTTTGGGCTGTAATATTATTTTAATCGGTATTTTTTTCATTAATGCTGTCATTTTCCCTTTTGCTGAAAAAGCGTCAAGAAAAGAGCCCTGCTTGAATCTCTGTAAATTCTTAGCGGCGATACCACCAGCAATATATAAACCGGCCATTGGTAATACTGTCAGTGCCAGATTTCCTGCCTGAGCACCATAAATTTGCACAAATAAGTCCAGAGCTTCCATCGCCAGTGCATCTTGATGTTCAAGTGCAAATTGACTGATGACGGCCGCTGGATCCGCGTTCACTATTGCCTGATTAAGTTCTAAATTTTCATCATATTGCTGATAAGTACGTAAGAACTCATAAATCAAAACCAAGCCTGGACCAGATAAAAGTCGTTCATAAGAAACATGATCAAAACGGTTTATCAGCTGTTCCAGTAATACAATCTGCTTTTGATCTATTGGGGCAAAATCGACGTGACCACCTTCAGTAGGAACAACGCGCCAGCCTTCATTTTCTGGTAGCAATAAAGCCTGCCCCAAGCCAGTACCCGCACCAATTACAGCTCTTGGCGCATGGTCATCAATCTCACCCTGCTGCAAAATAAATATGTCGTCATCCGCTAGACACGTTATGCCATAGGCAACAGCTTCAAAATCATTACATAAATGCACATGATGGATATCAAATGTCTTTTCCAAATCATCAGCATTGAGCTGCCACGGTAAATTAGTGACTTTCGCTTTACGCCCAAGAACTGGGCCAGCAACTGCAAAACAAGCGCTATCTATAGTATGTTTTGTGTTCTGTCCTTGATTTAAAAACTCAGACAACATCAGGTCGAAGCGAGCAAATTTCTGGCTGGGAAATTCTTGCTCCAGAACTGGTTCACCCTGCTCCGTACTTAGTAATAACAGCGTCTTAGTGCCACCAATATCAGCTGCTAACGTATGACGCATACATTACTGCCCAGCAGCGGCTGCATCCATGTACCAATAATAATCACCTTGTGGTGCCAAGCGCTGAACAGGCAAACCTTGCACGGCATCGGTCGTAATATCTCTAACTATTGCTGATTTGGCTTCCCCAGCGATAAAGACTATCACTTGTCTGGCGGCATTGATGACTGGATAGGTCATCGTCACACGCCATGATTCAAACTTCTCAACATAAAGGCTAGTCGTTAACTTGTCTGCGACGTCCAAAGCCTCTGTATCGGGAAATAATGAGGCAATATGTCCATCCGGTCCCACCCCTAATAACACTAAATCAATAGGCTGACCCTGCAAGTACTTTTTCATAACATGTGCGTAATGGATCGCCACATCGGGTGCAACACCATCCTCAGTTCGCACGCGATGAACATTCTCCTCAGGAATCGCTATATGATCAATCATCGCTTCACGCACCATTTTGTAGTTACTGTCCTCGTGATCTGGTAATACACAACGCTCATCACCAAAAAACAGATGTACCCTTGACCAGTCAATTTGTTCTCTATATGGTGATGTAGCCAATTTTTGATACAAACCTTTTGGGGTTGAACCACCAGCTAAAGCCACATGAAAGACACCACGTTTGGCAATCGCTGATCGCGCTGATGCAACAAATTGCTCGGTAGCCGCTTCAATCAAGGCTGTAGTATCGGGCAGGATTTTCTGTTCAGCTTTCATTTTTTTCCTCTATTTTTCTAAACTCGTTTGTCGCAACGTGACTCGGCATTTTTAATTAATGCATTGTTGCCAAATACCATAACAAAAACATGAATAATAATGCCCTAAGGGCAAAAGTCCTAGTCCTAATTTAATTAATATTAGCGCTAATGATTCAGGCTCAATGTCAATTTTGATACTAGCATTCTGTATCAGTCAGATATTTAGATAAAAAATATGACATACGATCCAAAACCAACTCAAGATATAATCTAGTGGATACCAACCAGCCTTCAATAAAGGAAGTAAATATGTTTATTCTATTTCGTTTAATTGCAGCATTATTTATTTTGTTAGCCGCAGTATCAGTATCTGCAGACACTATAGCTCAATATGAACGGATCAGTTTACAGGCCATTGCAGTTAATAATGTGGCTAATGATGTTTTAGTTGCAACATTAGTTGTACAGGAAAATGGTAAAAATCCTGCTAAACTAGCTCAACGCGTTAATCAAAAGATGACGCAGGTATTGGATAAAGTCGCTCAAATTAGAGGCATAGTGAGCCATACCACCAACTACAACAGTCACCCAATATACAAAAATGGCCAAATAAATTCATGGGAAGTCAGTCAACAACTTAGATTAACCAGTCAAAATTATGACCAGCTTGGCAAAGTGATTGCTGATCTGAATGAATTGACAACAGTGCAATCAATGGTATTTAGTGTTTCTGATGAGGTGATTGACAGCATCAAAGAAGAATTGACTAAGCAGGCTATTACTAAATTCAGAGCCAAAGCCACATTAATTGCGAAACAGTTCGGCAAAACCAACTATCGCCTTGTTCATGTCTCTGTAGATGGCAACCAGCCAATACCCAGACCTATGATGGAAAAGGCATTGATGTCAGATTCCCACAGTGCAACATCTCCAGCCTTATCAGCAGGTATCAATAAAGTCAGCGTAACGGTGAGTGGCACCATTGAATTGCTATCAGCCGAACAGTAATTGTCCTAATGTCTGGATTCGCCCTGCCCAACTTCAGGGTAAATTTTGTCCATGCCAATACTGGAACCATTAGCCATCACCACTATTCTGGCATGACGTCGGTTTAAAGCTCGAGGATTAGTTACACCACATGAATGGGCAATAATGCCTACCTCTTTCACCATATTATTGACATAATTGCTTACCCGCTCAGCCTTGGATTCAGGATTAAGCCCTTTCTGTAATTTGGAATTATGGGTGGTGATCCCTGTCGGACAGGTATTTTTATTACATTGTAAGGCTTGAATGCATCCAAGTGAAAACATAAAGCCACGTGCACTAGTAATAAAGTCAGCTCCAGCACACAATGCCCATGCTACAGCAGCAGGCGTAATAAGCTTGCCAGAAGCCACAACTTTTATCCGATCACGCAGACCATATTGATTCAATTTATCAACAACAATAGGTAAACTTTCACGCAATGACATTCCAACAGAATCAATTAATGGCATTGGCGCAGCCCCAGTACCACCTTCAGCACCATCTATAGTAATAAAATCTGGTGCTGCTTCAATCTCATATCGAATAATGGCTGTAAACAGGTCATCAAGTTGTTTTGGCTCGCCCAAAACCATTTTGAACCCTGTTGGTTTGCCTGTCACATCTCTTACTCGATTAATCATATTAACCAAATCGTCGAAATTACTTATATCAATATGGCGATTTGGACTAAAAGCATCTTTTCCAGCTTCAATTCCTCGTATAACAGCAATTTCTTCTGTCACCTTCTCTCCAGGAAGCATTCCTCCTTTCCCTGGTTTGGCGCCTTGGCTCATCTTTATCTCAAACATTTTCACTTGAGAATGAGCCGCGACCATAGCAAGTTTTTCATCATTGAGATTACCTTCCAGATCGCGCACACCATTTTTAGCAGTGCCTATCTGAAACACAAGATCCGCACCGCCTTCAAGATGATAAGGTGATAAACCACCTTCACCTGTATTCATCCAGCAACCCGCTAATTTTGCACCCGCGGACAGAGCACGTACTGCAGGTTTCGATATTGCACCGTAACTCATACCTGAAATATTGAAAAACGAAGCTGTCTCATAAGGATGTTTACAATTAGGTCCAATAGTAACGGATTTTGGTGGTACAACATCCTGTCCTAATGTTGGAAATGCGCAATTAACAAATAGCACTCGCCCCGAACCATGCACATTATCAGTCGAACCGAAAGCTACTGTACTATCAACGTTTTTTGCCGCACGATACACCCACGAACGCTGTGCACGGTTGAAAGGGTATTCCTCGCGATCCATTGCAAAAAAGTACTGACGAAAGAATTCGCCCATATGTTCAAAAAAATATCGAAAACGCCCAATAACAGGATAGTTGCGTCGAATAGCTTGTTCGGTCTGGGTCACATCGGCCACATAGGCCAATATAACCCATAACACTAAAAATCCAATTGCAACCACGAACAGGGCTGCCATAAGCTGCAATGCAGTCATTATGAACTCAGCCAACTCTATAGACAGTGTATCCATGCATCTCAATCCTTACCGTGTTTAAGGACTCTGGTTCAGATAATTACAACTTTCATCTTTTAGCCAATAGTCAAATACATTCTCAGATAGTCAAGGCATACTATTTCAAAAAAATATCATACGCTGGGTTATCTGTTTCTTGCCAGTAGGCATATCCCAATGCATCAAGAAAACCTTGAAAATCTTTTTGTTCATTATCCAACACTTGCACACCCACCAATACTCGGCCATATGCAGCTCCATGGTTTCGATAATGGAAAAGCGTGATATTCCATCGTTGCCCCATTCGGGTCAGGAATCGCAATAAAGCACCTGGTCGTTCAGGAAATTCAAATCGATACAATTGTTCGTTCTCAACTTGTGGAGCATGGCCGCCAACCATATAACGCACATGCAGTTTGGCCATTTCATTATCGCTAAAATCTGTCCACTGATATCCTGCAGTATCCAAGCTAGCAAACAATGCTTTACGCTCATTATCACTGCCGTTAATTCGGACACCCACAAATACTTGGGCTTCACGACTATCAGCATAACGATAATTAAACTCGGTAATACCATGATCGGATAACACCTGACAAAACTGCTGAAAACTACCCGGTTTTTCTTCAATTTTAGCTGCGAATACCACTTCTCTCCGCTCACCCAGCTCTGCTCTCTCTGCCACATGGCGCAGTCGGTCAAAGTTGATATTCGCACCACTGTCAATAACAACAATATGTTCATTTTTCAGCTTTTCACGTGCAATGTATTTTTTAGCTCCTGCCACCGCTAGAGCACCTGATGGCTCTGCAATTGAACGAGTATCATCAAAGATATCCATGATTGCCGCACAGATTTCATCACTATCAACCAGAATGACGTCATCAACAGTTTCTCGTGCAATCCTGAACGGCTCTTCCCCAATCTGGCGTACAGCTGTACCGTCAGCAAACAAACCAACTTGATCGAGCGCAACCCGTTCGTTAGCATCCAATGCAGACTTTAGACTGGCCGCATCCGAAGGTTCAACACCAATCACTTTGATTTCAGGCCAGAATGCTTTTATATATGCGGCTATACCTGCGATCAAACCACCGCCACCGACAGGCACAAAAACAGCATATAGCGGATCAGGGTGTTGACGCATAATTTCCATCGCAATCGTACCCTGACCAGCTATCACTTCAGGATCATCATATGGGTGAATGAAAGTTCGTCCCTGTTGCTGGGCAATGTCTAATGCATAACTACAGGCATCGTCGTAACTATTACCATGTAAGGCAATGTCAGCACCCAATGCCTGAACAGCCTCAATTTTGATAGCTGGCGTTGTTTTTGGCATTACAATTAAAGCCGAGATAGCCATTTTTTTTGCCGCTAAAGCAACACCTTGAGCATGATTACCCGCTGACGCTGCTACAACACCTTGCAATCGCTCTTCAGCGCTAAGATGGCTCATCCGATTATATGCGCCCCTCAGTTTGAACGAAAATACCGGTTGTAGATCTTCACGCTTCAACAACAAAGTGTTGTTTAAGCGCTGCGACAGCCTTGGCATTTCATCCAATGGCGTTTCATTTGCCACATCGTAAACTCTCGCCTTAAGGATCTTTTCTACATATTCAGTCAGCATGGCTACACAATTTCTTTATCTAAATAGTTAATATAGTGGTTACGTTACCATTGCCAGTGATTTATCTCTATAATTAGTCCGATAAATGATACTAATTTAATACAAGGATTATGCAATGACCGCTGATGAAATGAAAAAGCAGGCCGCCT
>Ga0224506_10000820_pt1 | contig 24291 bp, 23 predicted proteins | sample SF_Jan12_sed_USG_2_FD_169108 | JGI IMG/M metagenome (GOLD analysis project Ga0224506, IMG submission 169108) | Sediment microbial communities from San Francisco Bay, California, United States - SF_Jan12_sed_USGS_8_1 | ecosystem: Environmental > Aquatic > Marine > Sediment | place: USA... | reverse complement strand
CAACATGTATGCGAATTCTCGCAATTCTTCATTTTTATCTTGAAGATTTGTAAGCAAATTTTCTTGTAATTTTTGCGCTTCTATTCGTTCAGTAATATCATTTGCAATTATTACCGTACCATGCGAGTTGCTCATAGTAGAAATAGAAATTTTTACTGGTATAATCCTTCCTCTCTTGGTATGGATATGTTGAATATTAATATGAAGATCAGAAAAAGTAGAAGAAGGTTTACTTTGAAGTTCATCTATTTTAATATCAGATATTAAATCATTAAAGTTTTTACCTATAAATTCATCTTTCAAATACCCCAACCTATTAAATGTTGATTGGTTAGCCCATTTAATATCTTTTTTTGAATCTAAAACAAGTACCATTTCAGTCATACTGTTAAATATGTCATTCAAAAAATCTTGAGAAACCGTGGACTGCTCAAGTTCTTCTTTAAGCATATTTAATGCGATAGATAACCCATCAAAATCATCTTGATTAGAAGATATTTCAAATTTTTGGCTAAAATCCAGTTGAGCTAATGACATTACTGAACTAATTAAACTATTAAGTCGCTTATTTACATACTCTTGTTTAGTGTAATTAGTATCCTTTTGAACGTCTTGCTCCTTAATTAACTGACTTGAATTCTCAAAAAAACTATTTTTTAGTTCATTCAATAGTCTATATAGATGCTTCTCTTCATCTGATAAAAGATAAACATTACCATCATCATTTATAAAAGCCCCTTCATCAAGTCTTTTTATCAATAATTTAAGTTCTTCAATGGTATATTTTTCCACAGATGTATATTAATCTTTTTCTATAAATGTTGTAGCCTCCATCATTTCTTGAGCATAATTATCCATAGCCTGAACAAAAGCCACTTTTGGAAATAATGCTGCTCCCACTTTTTTCTTTTCTATAGTTGCAGATAAACCCCAGTTTATTTTACTATACCCCAGCACTTGAGCTCTTTTTGCTACTTGATATAGCATTTGTCTATATACTCCAAATTCATAAACATAATCATAATTTAACCCCACAGTAGATGGAGTATATACCCCCGTAGTATTTTTATGGCATAGCCCTACTCCTACAGGTTTTTTATAACTTGTGTATTCTTTTTTGATATACAGCACTATAAACTCATATGAGTCACTATCATTCATTTCTTGAAGTGCCTTATAAGGCGTGTGAAAGGTGTTAAGTCCTAAGTTTTTATTTTTAACTTCTTCAAACAAGTCCTGTGTATGAAGTAAATCCTCATCTGATAATTGCTCTTTTATTTCAACATCAAAAAAGTGCTCAAACTTTTTGATCTCTAATTTAAAATTTCTTCTATTCTTTTTTGATAAACCATTTGTAAATTCTTCTTCGTTATTCCATGAAATATTTTCAGTAACGCAAGATACTGGCATATCCACTTTCACAAAACTTTGCTCAAGCATAAATTCGTTTATTTCATCATCATAAGCATCAAAATCTCTAAGAATAATATTACTAGCTTTTTCACTTTCCTGCACCTTATATAACTCTTTAAAAAGTACTTTCAAGGCTTGTTTCCATGTTGAATTTTCTCTATTTACATACATATGTGACCCTTCCGTTCTTAAAGTTCCCATAATAATTGCTTTAGAAGTAAAATAATATGGGTCTTTTAGCCTTATTTCTTCCATGGCTTTTGAAATTGACACTCTTGAAAACATGTCTTCTTTGTATAAAGCAACTACAAAAAATGTCATTAGAATAATATTCCCTTCATTATCTTTTATGGTATAATATTTAAAAGCCCAATTGTTTTCTTTCTCATTATTATTAGAAAATGATTTTTCAAGAACCACTAATCCGTCCCAGTCAAACATTCCATGAAGACCTAAGTAGTTATTCCACAATTCTTTATCTATATCAGTTATAGAAGTATTACAATCAATGATCAATTGTTCCTCTATAATTTGTGGCTCATCAATTTTTAAGTTTTTTAATTTGAAAGCTTTAATAATATTTTCTCTAGTTTGCCCTGTTTCACGAAGTGATTCATCAAAAGCAATCTTTAATTTAGCTACCATTGTTTTAATATCATCCATGGTATTATGCATAGAAATAGAAATTCTAACACCAATATTTTTAGCTGGTACAGCTGGGTAAGGAGCAAGATTCATATAAATTCCATTTTTCAGCAGTCTCTTAATTAAGTCGTTAGCCATCACCATTGTTCCTGCTCCAATGAAAAATAATGGACTATTATTTACAGCTACTATAGGTAAATCCGACTTTTTCATCAAATCATTACAATAAAGGATTTTTTCTTGTAAACTGTCCTGATAGGACTTTATCTGATCGCTTAAATGTATTTGCGCAGAAGCAATAGCAGCACCTAATATCGGTGGTTCCATCTGAACAGAAAAAGTTAAAGGGCCTCCAAAAAGTTTTACCTTATCAGACCATTCTTTATTTGGAAAAACAGTTATTCCACCAGCACATCCAAAACCTTTGCCCATGGTAGTTGTCAGTATCATTTTATTATACAATTTATCCATTTGACTCATTACATATCCTGCGCCATTCTTACCAGCCCAACTCATTCCATGCGCATCATCAACATAAAGATACAATTGCTCATATTTTTCCGCCAATTGGATCATCTCTTTAATAGGAGCAAAATCACCATACATAGAATAAACTCCATCAGCCATATACCAAATTTTATCAAAATTGTTTCTATGTTTTTTGATCATGTTTTCCAACATATCCATGTTGCTATGCCGTATCATCTCTACTTTCACTCCTTGACTTAACATTTTTTTAGACACTTCTTGTACACTAGTATGTACCTGATGATCTAAAATGATTAAATCTGATGGTTTTATTATAGTTGGAATCACAGCTAAATGAGATAATGTACAATTTTTTGATATCGCTATTGGAGAATCATACATGTTTATAAGAAGTTTTTCCAATTTGCTGTAAAGAGGATTGGAAACGTAAGATTTCGACATAGGAAATTGAACTCCAAATTGTTCTATTGCCTCAATAGCTCCTTTTTTCAAGTCATGATGTTGATCTAACCCCATGTAACCACATGTACCAAAATGAAGTGCTTTGTTTCCATTAATTGTTAGATGCCTACCATCAAGTTGTTCATCTTCAGCATACAAATGTAAAGTTCCTTCACCTTTTGCAACAGAAAACACCTCCACTACAGTATCAATAACATTATTATGCCTTATCTTTGCCATTAATTTATAAAATTTACCATAGATTTAATTAGTGATTTTCAACGAAACTATTAATTTTTATAATATGTAAAAAGAAGATGTATGGTTAAAGAGAATAACGATATAAAAATAAAAGAGACATTATATGCAGATATGCATATTAAAAATGGAATTTTACATTGCTATTTTAAAAAACGAGATAGAATTGATATTAATATAGCAAAGGAAGGAGTGAAAGACAGAATTGAGTTTATCAAAAAAAAAGATTACCCCTGTTTATTTGATATTAGTAAAGTAAACGAGGTTTCTAAAGAAGCTAGAGATTATCTTGCTAATGAAGGCAATGATTATGTGTTAGCATCAGCTCTTGTTGTAAATTCCCCTGTAATCAGAGTTTTAGCAAACTTTTTCATTATAGTGAACAAGCCAAAAAACCCAACCAAAATGTTCAATGATAGAAAAAAAGCAGTAAAGTGGCTTAATACATTTAGGAAGTAGTGGTTTTAACTGTTTATATTAAGATGTCTCAGGAGGTTATAAAAAACCGACATATATGTATAAGATATATTTAAAGGTGATATAAATATCAACTACTTCTATTTTGTGGTAAACAAGGTCACTTTAGCATTATTGGAAGATTTTACTAACACCAAAAATTAAAAAAGCGAAACTCACTTTTAATGTAAGTTTCGCTTATATATTTCAAAAGTTTCCATTATGGAGCAACTTTTTTATTAACATGATATATTTAGTCGTTAATAATTCCTTCAGCTAAAACGATAATTTCATTGTGTAATACTTCTACAACACCTCCATCAATTTTCAATTCATAAAGCCGATCTTTATCTTCATATGAAAGAACTCCTTTAGTTAAAGAACTTATCAAAGGAGAGTGATTATTAAGTACCTGAAATGAACCATCTGTACCTGGGAAAGTAGCTACTTTTACTTCTCCTTCAAATACTTTTTTATCAGGTGTTACTATCTCTAAATACATACTTTAGATTTTTTATTATAGAACAGATAACCTTGTTTCTTATTTAGCTTCAGCCATTAATTTTTCACCTTTTTCAACAGCTTGCTCAATAGAACCTACCAAGTTAAAAGCAGATTCAGGAAGATGATCGTGCTTACCATCCATAATCTCGTTGAAACCTTTAATCGTATCTTTAATATCTACCAATACACCTGGAAGTCCCGTAAATTGCTCTGCCACATGGAACGGTTGTGATAAGAAACGCTGTACCCTTCTTGCTCTATGTACAACTTCTTTGTCTTCATCAGACAATTCATCCATACCAAGAATAGCAATTATATCTTGTAATTCTTTATAGCGTTGTAGAATTTCAATTACACGTTGTGCTGTTTTATAGTGTTCTTCACCTACAATTTCAACTGTTAATATTCTAGAGGTAGAGTCCAAAGGATCTACTGCTGGATAAATACCAAGTTCAGCAATTTTTCTTGAAAGAACCGTTGTAGCATCCAAATGAGAGAAAGTAGTAGCAGGAGCTGGATCTGTTAAATCATCTGCAGGCACATAAACCGCTTGAACCGAAGTAATAGAACCTCTTTTAGTTGATGTAATACGCTCTTGCATAGCTCCCATTTCAGTAGCTAAAGTAGGTTGATAACCTACCGCAGAAGGCATACGTCCTAAAAGAGCAGACACCTCAGAACCTGCCTGAGTAAATCGGAATATATTATCTATAAAGAAAAGGATATCTTTTCCTTGACCCTCACCATCACCATCTCTAAAGTATTCCGCTAGGGTTAAACCTGAAAGAGCCACTCTAGCTCTTGCTCCAGGAGGTTCGTTCATTTGCCCAAACACGAAAGTAGCTTTTGACTGTTTTAAGGCATCATTATCAACTTTTGAAAGATCCCAGCCTCCTTCTTCCATCGACTTCATGAAATCTTCACCGTAATTTACAATGCCTGACTCTAACATTTCACGCAGTAAATCATTTCCTTCACGTGTTCTCTCACCTACACCAGCAAATACAGATAAACCACCATGCCCTTTAGCAATATTATTTATCAATTCCTGAATCAAGACTGTTTTACCAACACCAGCTCCACCAAACAAACCAATTTTACCACCTTTTGAATATGGTTCAATTAAATCTATCACTTTAATCCCTGTGTAAAGAACTTCAGTTGAGGTTGAAAGGTCTTCGAACTTAGGCGCAGATCGGTGAATAGGTAATTTTGATTTACCTTCAGGTTGTTTAATACCATCTATAGCATCACCTATTACATTGAAAAGGCGTCCTCTAATATCCTCTCCAGTAGGCATAGCAATTGGAGTTCCCATATCAATTACTTCCATGCCTCGAACTAGCCCTTCAGTACCTTCCATTGCGATCGTCCTAATACGGTCTTCTCCCAAATGTTGTTGGCACTCAAGTACTATTTTTGTTCCATTGTCTTTCGTTATTTCTAATGAATCAAGAATGTTAGGCACTTTAGCACCTTCACTCTCAAAACTTACATCAACTACAGGACCGATTACCTGTGTGATTTTGCCAATATTTGCCATTTTTTGTCTTTTTGAATATTATTTAGCAAGCGTGATTTTTCAGACTGCAAAGCTAAGGTTATATTTATTTAAACCAAAATGATGAAATAAATTTTGACAATAATTTAAAGAATTAAGAATTCAATACTATTCTAAAAGTTGTCCCTTCATTTTCTTCAGACGATTTAACAAATATTTTTCCCTTGTGATAAGTCTCAATTATTCGTTTAGCTAAAGTAAGCCCAAGCCCCCAGCCTCTTTTTTTTGTTGAAAACCCTGGGTTGAATACATGTTTAATTTTCGATTTAGCTATTCCTTTTCCTGTATCGGAAACGTCAATAAAAACGCGATAATCACTTCCATGCAATATTTTTATTTGGATATTACCTATACCAGCCATTGCATCTACAGAATTTTTACATAGGTTTTCTAATACCCATTCAAATAAAGGTGCATTTAAATTAGCCCTCACACCATCACTAATGGATATAACTTCAATATTTATTTTAGTGGAAATACGAGGCTTCAAATACTCTACAACATTATTAATGATTTCTTCAATTTTTTCTTCCTTAAGGACAGGTGTCGAACCAATATTGGAAAATCGCTCTGTGATGAGCTGAAGTTTTTTTATATCTTTATTTATTTCTTCAACGACTCCTTTATTTTTTACTCCTGGATCCTCTCTGAAATACTCAACCCAAGCCATAAGTGAGGAGATTGGAGTACCTAGCTGATGTGCCGTTTCCTTAGCTAACCCTACCCAAACCCTATTTTGTTCAGCAGTTTTTGAGTAACTAAAAATGAAATAAACTATTAATCCAAAAACACCAATGATAGCAAGCTGAATGATAGGATAGTAAGTGAGCTGCGTTAGTAGAAATGAGTTTCTATAGTATATGAACCAAAAATCAAGAATTTCACCAGTCTGCTCATCTCTATCAAAAACATGTTTTGGTGCATAAGCATCTTTCATAATTTCAAGTTCTTTACGCAACAAGTTCTGTTTTTTTTCTTCAGACCAGTTTTTATCAATTTCAATATTACGCCAACTTTCTATTTCATCATTAGAGTTTACGTATATTAATGGTATTTCATCATTGTTAACAATTATTTCTCTAATTACTGAAGGAAGCTGATCAGACACATCATTTTCAATGGTATATTCCATTGAACTTGCAAAAACTTCTATAGATTTTATTTCGCGTTCCTTTAATTTATTAACTAGATAATCGGTATAATATATTGAAGCAGCACTAATCACAGCAGCAATTAGTAGCACAATCCATTTCATTTGTGATTTTATACTGTATAAATAGGGTATTTGTTTTATTGCCACTTTTTATAAGGAATTCAGAAAGTTAAAATAATGAAAAAAACCGAATAGTGTAGTTTATATGAGTAGGTTCACAGGACGAACGCATTTAAAAATTCTTATTCATTTCAGAGTCAATGAACCAAAATAATTGGTTCATTGACTCTGAAATCTTAACCTTATTGTAAATACATATCATATTGGTTAGGATTCCTCCTCGTTTTTGTTGGCTATTGCAATAAAACATACGGAATGACTTACTGGAAAGTTAAATGCGTTTGCCCTGAGCTAAGCCTTTACTCTCGTAAACGGGTCATTTATTTTGAGTAATATTATTGGCATAAATATTTTACAACATCTAATTCTTCATCATAAACCATTTTGCCAGCACCTTATAATTCACTTTTGTGCCGTGCATTAATATCCCCACTCTGTATATTCTTCCTGCAAGCCAAATAGTAAAAACAAAACCTGTTGCTAGTAGTCCCATAGATAATACTATCTCCCAAAGAGGAACTCCAAAACCAACTCGCCCCATCATAACAATAGGAGAAGTAAATGGAATTATAGATAGCCAAAAACTAACTACACCATTAGGATCTTTAAATACAAACATAAAAAGACCCATAAGCCCTATGATAACAGGAAGCATAATTGGAAGCATAAATTGTTGTGCATCGGCAGGTGTATCTACTGCAGATCCTATAGCTGCAAAAAGAGCTCCATATAACAAATATCCTCCCAAAAAATAGAAAACAAATAATGTTGCAATCTTAAGGACAGGAATATCACTAATCATGTTAAATACTTCTAGTACTTCAGGGTTAACCTCAGCTGCTTCTAGTTGTTGTTCTTGAGATAAATCTTCCATAACATTCTTCATCATTACTTGCTGCCCTGATGATACGCCAAAGTAGGATGCAGCACCCATGGTTACTCCTATACTTATTAATACCCAAATCATAAACTGAAATAATCCAACAGAAGCAACCCCAACCACTTTACCCATCATCAAATGAAAAGGTTTAACAGTAGAAACAATTACTTCAATAATTTTACTATTCTTCTCTTCAATTACACCTTGCATTACTTGATTACCATAAACAAAAAGAAAAATATAGATTAACATTCCCATTACATAGCCCATTCCCGAAATCAATTCTGAGCTACTTTTTTTCTCCTCTCCATCCTTAATATTGAATGAGTTAATTTTAACATTTGTCTTGAGTTTATCCAAAACTGCTTGTGATATTCCAGATTCTAATAGTTTTACATCTCTAATTTGTCTTTCTATGTTCTTTTCAAACTCCGAAATCAGCGATATTCCAGGACTTGATTTAGAATAAAAATTTATTCCTTTAGGATTTTCAATATCTAATTTTGGTATATAAACGAATGCAAAATCATCTGATTCACTAAAAACTATTTTTGCCTGATCTACATTTCCTTCGACAGCTATATACTTGTATTTGGAAGAATTTTCAAATTTTAAAAAATCGCTATTGTTAAGTATTTGAATCGTTCTTTGCTCTACATTTTTATCTTGTTCTAAGGCAATGTATATCATACCTCCCATAATTGCAGGAAAAAGGAGGGGTACTAAAAGAGTAGCTAAAAGAAATGATTTCTTCCTTACTCTACTCAAAAATTCACGTTGTATTATTAGCCATATCTTACTCATTACCTCCTCCTTTCACTTTAGCTATAAATATATCGTTGATACTCGGAATTTTTTCTGCAAACGAATGCACTTCGGTGTGCTTTATTAATTCACTCAACAATTCATTTGAGCTACTGTTATTCTTTATTTTAATAGATGATAATACATTATCATTTTCACTTTTTCCTTGACTTATAACTTCATAGATACTTTCAGTTAATTGAATATCTCCATCATGTTCAACTTGGTAGGTGTTAGTTTTGTATGAATTCTTTATATCTTTTTTAGTACCATCAAGAATTTTCTCAGCATTATCGATCATAGCAATATGATCACATAACTGCTCTACTGATTCCATTCTGTGTGTAGAAAAAATAACGGTAGCTCCCTGATCTCTTAATTCAAGAATTTCATCTTTTATTAAGTTAGCATTTACAGGGTCAAAACCTGAAAAAGGCTCATCTAGTATTATCAATTCAGGCTCATGCATAATGGTGGAAATAAATTGAATTTTTTGAGCCATTCCCTTTGATAGGTCTTCTACTTTTTTGCTCCACCAATCAAATATTTCTAATTTTTTACACCAATGTTTCCCTTGGATAACAGCTTTTTTTCTACTTAACCCTCTTAATTGACCTAAATATACCAATTGCTCTCCTACCTTCATTTTTTTATAAAGCCCTCTTTCTTCGGGTAGGTAGCCAATCATTTTTATATGATTAGCATTAAGGTTTTCTCCATTAATACAAATACTTCCTGTATCAGCATTTATTATTTGGTTAATAATTCGGATTAAGGTGGTTTTACCAGCTCCATTAGGACCTAATAAACCAAAAATACTTTGTTTAGGAATACTAATACTCACATTACGTAAAGCGGTATGAGTTGAATAAGTTTTTGTGATATTTTTTACCTCAAGTAATTCCAATGTCTAATAAATAAATTTTGAGACCAAAGCTATATAATCAAAAATGGAACATAGTGAAAAACAGAAGAAAATAATTAAACGGAGAATAAGTGTGATTAATGATATAATAGAAGAGTTGAAATTATTTCTTTTCCTTAAACACAATACTTCCTAAAGCTACATCTATATCAAATGATAGAAGGTTTTCAGCATTATCGGTATATGCCTTATTGACGTACGTATCTGATTCAATTTCTTTAAAATTATTAGAGAGGTGCACCCTACAAAGCATTGAATCATTAATCTTAATCTTTACTGGTACATTTTCTGCTGGAATTTTTATTAACAGATTTCCAGCACCTACACTTGCCTGAACATTACTTTTAGTCTCAGGAGTATTGCTATAGTCAAGTGATAAATTACCAAAACCCACATCAGCTAAAACTGTTTTGGCATTTGATAAATTCATCTTTTTTATGTCAATAGATCCTAGATCAACTTTTACAAAAAAAGTGTCCATGTCTATCTGATTTCCTAAAGTAGACATATAATCAATATTAACATCTGCATTTACAGAATATACCTTCAAATTTTCGATAGACAATCCTGACAAATCAATATAAGCATCGCCTATTCCATAATTGAAATTTAAGCGATAAGTTGTTTCTTGAGAAAGATAAACCTTCCATATTTTATCTTTCTCACTTTTATTACTAGCAAACATTTGATAGGAAATAGAGCGACTTAAATTGTCAGAAGATTTATCTGTGAGAGACAAGTCTACATAGCAAATTTCATTCTCTATTTCTTTAGTGAATGAATGCTCATAATCATCAAAATCTTGGTTACTGTATATACTTAATGGGATGTCGTGCTGACTGGGTTTGACATAACACAGTCCCGACTTTGTTACAAATTTCATTTCTACCTTACCGAAATTTTCACTTTGCTCGATAAAAAATTGCTTCTTTACCTGAGCACTGCTAAAAAACGAAATTGCAATTCCCGCACTAACTGATACAATTATTCTCCACATGATGTGTTATAACGATGATAATGCGTTTGAGTTACGATATTACAATGCATTTTTCAGCAATAACAATGTAAATCTTACATTGTTATTTTTCCCACATTACTTAGTTAACTAAATATTAGAAAAAATCTTTCATTCTTTCAAAAAATCCTTTTTCATTTTTATCAGGGCTAGGAGCAAAATTTGGAGAAGATCGAAGTTTTTCCAAAGTTTGTTTTTCCTCTTGAGTTAGTGTTTTTGGTGTCCAAACATTTACATGAATGAGTTGATCACCTTTTCCATATCCATTAATGTCTTTAATTCCTTTACCTCTTAAGCGTAATATTTTTCCGCCTTGTGTACCAGGTTCTATCTTAATTTTCACTTTATTATCTATAGTAGGCACTTCTATTGAAGTACCTAAAACTGCATCAATAAAGTTAAGATATAGGTCATATATTACATTATTGCCATCCCTTGCTAATTCTTGATGTTCCGCTTCTTCAATTACAATAAGTAAATCACCTGGCACCCCTCCTCCAGGAGCTTCGTTACCTTTTCCCGACATTGATAACTGCATGCCACTTGCAACGCCAGCAGGTATATTAATGGGTATTATTTCTTCATTAGACACAAGTCCTGAACTATCAACCCCAGAAGGTCTATGATCAATTTTCTGTCCAGCTCCATTACAAGTTGGACAAGTACTTGTTGATACCATTTGCCCCAACATAGTATTTACTGCACGCCTAACTTGTCCTGTTCCTTGACAAGTAGTGCAATTTTTAAAAGTTACTCCATCAGCAACTATAAGTCTATTTACTTTTATTTTCTTTTCAACACCATTAGCTATCTCCTGAAGGGTAAGTTTTAACTTTATTCTTAGGTTTGAGCCTTTTCTTCCTCTTGATCTACCTCCACCTCCACCAAAGAAGCTATCGAATGGGCTACCTCCACCTCCACCGAAAACATCTCCAAATTGAGAAAATATATCGTCCATGTTCATGCCTCCACCACCTCGGCCTCCTCCTCCATTTACGCCAGCATGACCAAATTGATCGTAGCGTTGTTTTTTATCAGAAGAACTCAATACTTCATAAGCTTCGGCTGCTTCTTTGAATTTTTCTTCTGCACTTTTGTCATCAGGGTTTTTATCTGGATGATATTTTATAGCAATTTTTCGGTATGCCTTTTTAATTTCATCAGCACCTGCTGATTTATTAATCCCTAAAACTTCGTAATAATCTCTTTTTGCCATTTTTTAATATTTTAAGGCAATTAATTTCCTGTTACAACTTTAGCAAAGCGTATCACTTTTTCACCTAAGAAATACCCTTTTTCAACTACATCAATCACTTTACCTTTTAATTTTTTTTCAGGAGCAGGTATTTGAGTTATAGCTTCATGAATTTCAGGATCAAAATCAATTCCTGACTCACTATCCATTACTTTTAACCCTTTTTGCTCAAGCGATGCGCTAAATTTGTTCGCTATTAATTTCACTCCTTCAGCAATAGCTTTAACATCACTTTCTTCATCAAAAGATTTTTCAGCTCTTTCAAAATCATCAATAACAGGAAGTAAGGCTGTGATCAAGTCTTCATTGGCAGTCTTTATTAATTCCAATTTTTCTTTAGAAGTCCTTCGTCTATAATTATCGAACTCTGAGTAAAGTCTCAAGTATTTATCTTTGGCTTCTGCCAATTCGTCCTTAAGCTTATCTAACTCTGAAACTTCTTCTTGCTCTTCTTCACTATCTTCTTCACTCTCTTCCGTTTCTTCTATTTCGTTCTGTTGTTCTGCTTCGTTGTTTTCAACTTCTTCCTTCGCCTCGTTTTCAAAAACTTCGCTCTTTTTCTCTTCTGTTTTTTCTTTCTTCATTATATCTCAAAAAAATCTTAAAAATCAGACATTAAATGTCAATTATTTTGCCAAACAGTTGTCCGTGTCAAAATGACATACATCTGTCAGTTCATTGCTTTCCAAAGCATATCTTTTAATTCTGTAATTCCTGTATTGGTTATCGAAGAAATAAAGATGTACGGAATATTATTTGGGATTTCTTTTGTCATTTCTTCTATTAATTCATCATCGAGCATATCGGATTTTGAAACTGCCAAAATTCGTTTTTTATCTAATAATTCCGGATTATAGGTTTTAAGCTCTTTCAGCAAAATATCATACTCTTTATTAATATTATCAGCATCCGCTGGAATAAGAAAAAGCAGTATAGAGTTACGTTCAATATGCCTCAAAAACCTTATACCCAAACCTTTTCCTTCAGATGCACCTTCTATTATTCCTGGAATATCTGCCATGATAAATGACTTATAATCTCGATATTCAACAACACCAAGGTTAGGAACTAGAGTGGTAAACGCATAATTTGCAATTTCAGGCTTAGCTTCTGAAACTACCGATAATAATGTGGATTTACCAGCATTGGGAAAACCTACTAATCCTACATCGGCCAGTACTTTCAATTCAAGTACAACCCATTCTTCTAGCCCTTCCTCTCCAGGCTGAGCATATCTAGGAGTTTGATTAGTAGCATTTCTAAAATTAAAATTACCTAAACCTCCACGACCTCCTCGTGTCAAAATAACCTCTTGACCCTCCTCTGTGATTTCAATAATTTTATCCCCTGTTTCTCCATTTTTAGCAATTGTTCCAAGAGGCACTTCTAAAATCACATCATCTCCATCAGCTCCTGATCTACAACCACCTTCTCCATTCCCTCCGTTACGGGCAATTACATGTTTCTTATAGCGTAGGTGCAATAAAGTCCATAATTGTTTGTTGCCTCTTAAAATTACATGACCTCCACGACCACCGTTCCCTCCATCAGGGCCACCTTTTGGCACGTGTTTCTCTCTGCGAAGATGAACTGCACCTGCACCACCTGAGCCAGAACGAGAGCATAATCGCACATGATCTATGAAGTTAGAAGAAGCCAAGGACGTTATATATATTTTTCAATGTTGCTACAAACGGAATTAAATATATCTTCGATTGTACCTACACCATTTATTTTTTCAAATTTGCCTTCCTGAGAATAATAATCAGCTACTACTGCAGTTTGATCATTATATACACGGATTCTATTTCGAATAATTTCCTCATTTTGATCATCTTCTCTTTGACTTTCTATTCCTCTCAACAGGAGTCTTTTAACCAACTCTTCTACTGATACATCCAACACTAACATTAATGAAACACTTGTGTTTTTAGATTTCAAGAATTTTTCCAAAGCATCTGCTTGAGGTGTTGTTCTTGGGAAACCATCAAAAATGAACCCCTTAGGACTATCTACTTTGTCAACCTCACTTTCCAACATTTGTATAGTGACTTCATCAGGAACTAGTTCCCCTTTATCCATATAGCTTTTTGCTAGTGTTCCAAGTTCTGTTTCTTCCTTAATATTTGCTCGAAAAACATCTCCTGTGGATAGGTGTGTAAGATTATATTTTTCAACAATCTTAGCAGCTTGAGTTCCTTTTCCAGCACCTGGAGGACCAAACAATACAATGTTTAACATACTTACGGTTTTAATTGGTATATATCTTTAAGGTTTCGGCCAAGTCCATTGTAATCTAACCCATAGCCTACAACAAATAATGGAGGTATTTCAAAACCAACATATTTAACATTTAAATCTACTAGTAGAGATTCTGGTTTAAATAGTAGTGCGGCTACTTCTACACTTTTTGCTCCCAGTTCTTTAAACTCCTCTGTCATTTTTTTAATGGTTCGACCAGAATCAACAATATCTTCAATCAAGATTACATCACGATTAAAAATAGGTTCGTTAAGTCCAATAAGCTTTTTCACATCTCCAGAACTTTCCATATCATGATAAGAAGCAACCTTAACAAATGATATTTCACTCTCTAAAGTGATTTCTCTGAACAAATCAGCTGCTACTATAAAAGAGCCGTTTAGTATGGAAACAAACAACGGATTTTTCTCTTTGTAGTCCTTATTGATTTGTAGAGCAACTTTTTTTAAAGTTTCACTAATTTTATCACTAGTAATATATTTTACAAATTCCTTATCGTGAATTTTCATCCCTCTGTTTATTCATTTAGGCGGCAAAGATAGCGATAAAGATGGAATATACAGTGTGTTTTTAAAGTTGTTCCATCAAGACTCTATACATATCCAACATTGCATTAATATCAGCTTTATGTGCTTTTTCTTTTGGTGAATGCACATTACTTTCAGCAGCACCTATAAAACACCAATCTATTGGGTAAGGAGATTTCTGGATTTCACGACCATCACTTGACCCTGAACCTTCAACCTCTAACTGATATGGAATACTAGATTCATGGGCAATATCCAAAATTCTATTTATATATGCTTTTCTAGGGATATTATGATCACGAAGAGAAATAACTACTCCTTCACCATGACGAATACCATCCGTAATCCAGGTAATATCAGATATAAGTGCTTGTTTTATGTTATACTTCTCAGCAATAAATTTTATTAAAAAAGGAACAGATCCTCCTCCATGTTCTTCATACGCAGAAAATATTATAATCCCATTTTTTAAGGTTTCAGCTAATTTAAGTATATTATACACCCCTAGCCGATTATCTAAAGAACAGGATTGGACATAATCGTCAGTCTCAATAAAGTCACATTTATAAACTAAATCTGTACCTGTAATAATTGGTCGACCAAAATCATAAAACAATCTATTTTCTTCATCTACATTTAACGTGCATTCTATCAAGCCGAATTTATCTTCACCTACAAGTTTGTAACCTGACAAAATCTCAGGCCCACCAATTGGAACTAATTGATTTTCGTAACGAACAGTAAAACCTACACTATCCATATGTGCAAAAATTGCCGTACGTGGCTCCCCAAATTTCAGGATAATGCAATCCTGAAAACCTTCGCCTGAATAAATCTCTGGCTGACAAAACCAATTTTCCTTGTGTTGTTGAATATAATCTAATAAGAATTGAGCCATTTTTTGCTCATTGCCTGATGGGGCGTGAATTTGACATAGTTGTTCAAGTAGCTTCATGTTCTTATTTATTGTAAATACTTTATAAAAAGCAAATTTGCTGATTTTTTTAAATGTTAAAGTAATTGTTTAAATAAAAATGTATATCTTAAAAAAATATTAGTCTCAGAGTTAAATTCTGTGATTTTTCTATAAACATTCAACACTTATGGGTAATGCTTTGATATATGATTTTTGAACTTGATAAGAATAATTCAGTTGCGAATCATTTTTTAGTTGAACTTAGAGACAAACAGGTACAAAAAGATAGTTTAAGGTTTAGAAGAAACTTAGAAAGGTTGGGTGAAATATTGGCCTACGAAGTGTCAAAAATTTTAGACTATTCACCAGCAAATGTAAACACAGTACTTGGGGATAAGCAAACAATGTTGCTTGACAAGCAACCTGTATTGATGACAATATTAAGAGCAGGTATCCCTTTTTTTAATGGGTTTTTAAATATTTTCGATAAAGCAAATAGTGGTTTTGTAGGAGCTTATCGAATAGAAAATGACCACAAAAATGTGAATGTTGCAAGTGATTATCTAGCTTCAGGAGATTTAACAAATAAAGAATTAATAATAGTTGATCCAATGTTGGCAACTGGCAAATCACTTGTGAGTACGGTAAATCACCTTCTGAAAAATGGGACACCAAAACGTATACATATAGTAGCTGCAATTGCAGCACCTGAAGGAATTAACTATATTCAACATAATTTGGATGTGAAATATGCCATTTGGGTAGGTTCAATTGATGATAGATTGGATGAAAACGCTTATATTATCCCTGGATTGGGAGATGCTGGAGATTTGTGTTTTGGGCAAAAGTTGTAGATTTTTTATATATGTTTTTAAATGTAATACTACTTATTGTCGGACTTTTTGTCCTTATACTGGGAGGTGACTTCCTAGTAAGAGGAGCTTCTAATATTGCCCTTAGGCTACATATATCCCCTTTAGTAGTAGGACTAACAATTGTCGCATTTGGTACTTCTGCCCCTGAACTCCTAATCAGTATTAAATCTGCATTATCTGGTAGTCCAGATCTTGCCATGGGTAATGTTGTTGGTTCAAACATCTGCAACTTAGCACTTGTATTAGGAATTACTTGTGTACTTGAACCCATAAAAGTTCAATCAGATAGCATGAAAATTGATTGGCCTGTAGCTATGGGAAGTGCTATAATTTTATATTTTGTTGCTAAAGAAGGGTACATAAATAGAATAGAGGGAATTATTTTCTTTTCTCTTTTAATTGCATACACCTTTTTTATCATACGTAGATCGCGAAAAGAAACTAAAGCGATGCGTGAACTCGAAGAAGATCTTGATTTACCAGATAATCCTTCTAATAATGTATGGAAGGATATGGTTTTTCTTATGATAGGAGCACTAGGGCTATATTATGGTTCGGAATGGTTTGTTGGAGGGGCAAAAGATTTGGCAAGGGAATTAGGTGTAAGTGAACGTGTAATAGGAATTACAGTTTTAGCTCTAGGAACTAGTTTGCCAGAATTAGTGACAGCTATTGTAGCTTCCTTAAAAAAAGAAACAGATTTAGCTTTAGGTAATTTAATGGGTTCCAATATTTTTAATATCCTCTCAATTTTAGGTATTACAAGTATTATTACTGAAATTAAAGTAAGTCCTGAAATATTAACTCATGATATGATTCCTATGTTAGGAATTACTCTACTTATTTTGCCTATGATGATTACTGGTAGAACAATAGGTCGTTTTGAAGGAATGATATTATTATTGATATACTTTGTTTACACCTATACAGTTGTGTTTTAGTGAATGGATTTTATAGAACTTGATCTTGCCCTTAAAGTTTTACCCATAATTTTTCTTACAATGCTCAAGTTTGCGGCAGGGCCTATTGGATGTTATGCTGTAGGGTTTCCCATATGGGTTTCTATTATTATCTCCATAGTTGGAATGATGATTTCAGTATTTTTATTTACTTATCTAGGTGACTTTATTAGAGACAGAATATTTGGGTCTTATTTTAAACAAACAAAAACTTTTTCTAAACGAAAACGACTAATGATTAAAGTATGGAGAAAATATGGTGTATATGGTGTAGCATTTCTAACCCCAGTTCTTTTTACACCCATACCAGGGACTTTGGTGTTAGTTTCGTTTAAGACACCTAACAAAATAATATTTAGTAGTATGCTAATAAGCGCAGTGTTTTGGTCATTTATTTTCACTTATATAGTCTATGAAATAGGTGAAAAAGTGCTGCCTTTTTAATGACATGTTTCTTCATCAGGAAGAATTTTTATGTCCTGAATCAATATTTTTTTTGAAATCTCCTGTCCAGTTTTTGTAACTGCCAATCCTCCCTGTGCTGTTTCTTTATATCGGGTTTCCATGCTCTGCCCCACTTCACCCATAGCTTCAATACACTCATCCACAGGAATAATGGCATCTACATCCGACAATGCTATTTGAGCAGATGAATTGGCAATAACAGCTGCACTAGCATTCCGAACAATACAGGGTACTTCTACTAAACCTGCTACTGGATCACATACCAATCCCAACATACATTGAATAGTAATTGCTACAGCATTAAAAACCTGATCAATAGAGCCATTCAATGCATAAACAATTGCCCCAGATGCCATTGCTGCTGCACTTCCTGTTTCTGCCTGACATCCTCCTACAGCTCCTGACAATGAAGCCTTTCGTTCAATAATTAAAGCAATTCCAGCTCCTATAAGTAAGCCTTCTATAATTGTTTTTTCTTCGAGTTGATGTATTTCTTGAAGCGTAAACATTGTTCCTGGTAATATTCCAGAAGCTCCAGCAGTAGGAGCAGCAACAACACGACCCATGCAAGAATTAACTTCTTTTGCCGCCAATGATCTTGCCACTAAACGTTGAAATTCATGTGATAGTACTGCTGTATTATTTTGGGAAACTTTTTTTGCACTATTATTAACCATCCCTGAACGAGAAGACATATCTTCTCTTAGCCCAGTTTCAATGGCATCTTTCATTACAGAATATGCATTGGTTAATCCCGACCATACCTCATCTTCTGTACGTCCTTTTTGCTCAATTTCATACTCCAATACTGGCTCGAATAGTTTATAGTTATTTTCTTCACAATACTTTTTCCAGCCTTTAAAATCATTAAATAAATATGCCATATTTTTAGTATTTAAGCTGTAATTTATAACAACTCTGTCAATTGTTTTAGATAATTGTTCATTCATGTATGAATAGGATTATCTTTGTGCCATGCAATTAAAAAATAATTTATTACTTAAAGCTGCTAGAGGTGAGAAAACAGAAAGAACACCTGTATGGCTTATGCGACAGGCTGGAAGAATACTCCCCGAATATCGTGCTGTACGAAATAGCCTAAGTGGATTTATTGAATTAGTAAAAACACCTGAGTTGGCTGCTGAAGTTACTATTCAACCCGTTGATATATTAGACGTTGATGCTGCAATTATTTTCTCGGATATTTTGGTTATACCCGAAGCTATGGGTTTACCATATGAAATGGTAGAAAAAAAAGGCCCTTTTTTTCCAAAAACTATTCAATCAATTTCAGATGTTAATCATTTAAAAATCGCTAAGCCTGATGACTTGGTGTACGTTACTGAAGCAATAAAAATTGCAAAAAAAGAATTAGCAGGAAGAGTGCCATTAATAGGTTTTACTGGTGCTCCATGGACATTAATGTCGTATATGGTAGAAGGAATGGGAAGTAAAACATTCTCTAAAGCCAGAAATATGCTTTATACTCAGCCTGAAATGGCACATCAATTATTACAAAAAATAACAGATAGCATAATCGGCTATGTGAAATCACAAATTGATGCTGGTGCTGATTTAATTCAAATATTTGACTCTTGGGCAGGAGTATTACCTCCTGCACAATACGAAGAGTTTTCCTTAAAATATATTCAACAAATTTGTGACGCAATTACTGAAGTTCCTGTAACTGTATTTGCAAAAGGTGCATTTTTTGCTCTCGAATCATTAGGGAAACTTAACTGTGAAACTATTGGATTAGATTGGAACATGAAGGTGGCTGAATCTAGAAAACAAATAGGGTCAAATAAAACACTCCAAGGAAACCTTGATCCTTGTGCTTTATACGGATCGTTTAAAGAGATAGAAGATGCAACCAAGAAAATGATAGACGAATTTGGAGAAGAAAGACACATTGCCAATTTAGGGCATGGGGTATACCCTGATGTTGATCCTGAAAAAGTAAAATGCTTTATTAATACCGTAAAGGAATACACTAGCAAATAGAAAAATCTATTAAGCTGTAGTTTCAGCGTATTCTTTCACCAAATTTTCAACAATATCCTTAACAGGTTGTATTGATTTCACATGTTCTATTGATGGGCCAGCACACCATAAGGTTTTGTATGTAGCACCAAATGCTGCTTTTTCCAATGATTTCATTCCCTTATAGAAAGTGAGCATTTTGGCATATTTTTTTAACCTTTTATTCTTATTTAAGAAAGATTCAAGCCAGTTTTGTTTTGTGCCAATTTCTTGAACATATGGAGTATTTATTACTGTACAAGGAGAACCAGATATTTTAGTGGTCATAACAATGTCATCGGCACCGAAGTCTATTATTGCTTGTTTGTATTCTTTTGACACATCAGCTTCCTCTGTTGCTATAAAAGGGCTTCCCATAGAAATGCCACAAGCACCAAAATCTATTTTTTCTTTTAGTCCTTCTCCTGTACCAACTCCTCCAGCCGAAATTATTGGGATACTTACTTTCTTTTTTAGTAAAGGGATTAATTCATCTGAACTTATTTTTCCAGCATGCCCCCCAGCTTCAGCATTTACAGCTATTACAGCATCTGCACCTAATTGTTCTACCTTCTTTGCATAATTTTCCTCAGTAACATCACAAAACACTTTTGTCTTAATGTTTTTGCAGGCTTCTATTACTTTTTGAGGGCTTCCTAAAGAAGTAATAATGTAATCAACCTCATACTCTACACAGGTTTTAAGCTGTTCTTTTAATCTAATATTCGATTTATTAACAACAAGGTTTACACCAAACACACCATCTGTAGCACTACGAATTTCATCCATAGCTTTTCTGAACTCTATATCTGTTCGATAATTAAGTGCGGGAACAGCGCCTGTTATACCAGCTTTTGCTGCAGCAATAAGCATAGCACTGTTTGACACTAAAAACATAGGAGCCATAATGATAGGATATTTAATTCCTAGCATTTTAGTGAGTTCAGTTTCAATCCTTTCCATAGATTTTTAAATTAAATTGTATTGTCACACAATTTACTAAATTATTGTATGCATGCATACAATAAATTTCGCAAAACTTACTTAATTACTAATTCTCAATAAGTGCAATCAAATAGGTACATCAACGTGCTTTTCTGCATGGTAACTAGAACGAACCAATGGACCAGACTCCACATATTTGATTCCCCTTTTTAAACCTTCTTCTTTATAAGCTGCAAACTGATCAGGATGTATAAATTCAGCTACTTCAATGTGCATTTTAGTAGGCTGTAAATACTGACCTAACGTAAGAATATCCAAACCATGCTCTGCTAAATCATCCATGGCTTTATGTACCTCTTCTTTGGTCTCACCCAAACCAAGCATTATTCCTGACTTAGTTCTCATACCTGCTGCTTTGGTTAACTTTGTTTGATCAAGACTACGTTGGTATTTGGCCTGAGGTCGAACTCTTCTATATAGGCTTTCAACTGTTTCTACATTATGAGAAACCACTTCTTGTTTTCCTTCAATCATTCGGTATAATGCATCCCAATTCCCTTTTACATCAGGAATAAGTGTCTCTATAGTTGTATTAGGTGATAGATTTTTTGTCTGCACTACAGTTTGATACCATATTTCCGCACCTTTATCCTTTAATTCGTCTCTATTTACAGAAGTTAGTACAGCATGTTTTACTCCCATTGTTTTTATTGCTTCAGCAATACGTTTAGGTTCAGCTTCATCATATTCTGGAGGACGACCAGTGGCTACAGCGCAGAATGTACAACTTCGTGTACATACATTACCTAAAATCATAAATGTAGCTGTTCCTGCACCCCAACATTCACCCATATTAGGACAATTACCGCTCTCACAAATAGTATGTAATTTATTTTGGTCTACTATTTTACGAACTTGGGCATATTCTTTACCAACAGGAAGTTTTACACGTAACCAATCTGGCTTCCGAGTTTTTTCCTTTTGCTCCTTAGTTACTACAGGTAGTTCGATCATAATTTTCGAATTTGAAGAGCAAAATTAAAAATTAAAGTCGTGATAAAACAACGATTAATGGAAAACTAAAAAGGTTATCTTCTAGAACCCCAAAAAACGGTAATGAATGAGGTAGGTAAAAATTTAATTGACTTAGCACCATCAATAATTTCGATTTCTTTAGCATACCCATCGACCAAGAAACCAACTTCAAAACCTGTGACATTCTTTTTAAATACTCCAAATTCAAAGCTAAGGCCAACCTTAGCATGAGAGCCAAATACAATACTTGGGTCGGTAAGTACGCCCTGAAGAACTCCCCCCGTACCTAATATTTGATCTGGATTGTTAATAGTATGTGTAGGGTTGTTTGGGTCGTATGGTTTGGCTCCTGAGGCTTCCCCTGTATCTAAATAATAAGGAGCTACTATGCCTATAGAAGGGCCAACAGCTAACATTGCAATTATTTGAGCTCCTTGTTGGGGAGCCTTTCTAAAAAGAATCAAATCTCTACCATATTGAGGACGTAATGAATAAAATGTATTCATTTTACCAAACTTATAGATGTTGCCAGTTTGACTTCTACTACCATATTCCTGTGGATGAGTGATATTCATAAACTCTACACCATAGGTTGCAAACATACGACTTGAGACCGCTAACGAATGCTTAATAATTACACCTCCTATTAATCCTCCATATGTATTTTTATTGATGCCATATTTAAACTCCTTGGTATAAGTATATGTATCTGTCAATTGTGCATTACCCACAATTGAAAAATGTATAATCACTATTATCAATAAAAATTTTAGTTTATTCATCTACTTTTAACTTAATGTTTAAATTTAGCCATTAAATAACTAACGAAAAAAAAGAAAAGATAGTTTTAAACCAATATGGCAACTTCAAAAGTAGAATATTTAGGACAATTAAGCACTAAACTAACCCATTTACGTTCTGGGAAAGAGATTATAACAGATGCACCAGTAGACAACAATGGAAAAGGGCAAGCTTTCTCTCCTACAGATTTAGTGAGTACTGCTCTTTGTAGTTGCATGATGACATTAATGGGAATGTATGCTGAACGAGCAGAAATTGATATTACATCCATGACTGCTGAGATTACAAAAAATATGGCTAGTAACCCAAGAAGAATTGCAGAAGTGATTATTGAATTTGATATGAGTGGAATAACAGCAACGGAGAAAGAGCGTATTAAACTGGAAAGAGCTGCTTTAACTTGTCCCGTTGCACTTAGTTTATCTCCAGAATTAAAACAAGTTGTAAATTTTAATTATTGATTAATATTCGCTCTGATATGAGTTCTTTTCCTAGAGCGTTCACCACACGAATAAAGTAGATGCCTGTTAGGTTAGACACACCCGTTAAATCAATAGTGTTTTCCCCTTGATGTAGAGTGAAAGATTTAGATATCCTACCCATCGAATCGTAAATATTTGCTACATTTTCTTCATCTAAATTACTGTATATTTTCAAAGAGTTTACATTATCAGCATATTGAATTATTCTTATAGCATCTGAATCACCATAATATTCTACTGCTACTACATAAAAAGTTTCATTAGTGCCATCAAAATCCGTTTGCTTTAATCTGTAATATGACACGCCTTCGAAAGGATTGTTATCTATATAAGAATATTCTGATTTTTCAAAGCTAGTCCCTGCTCCAGAAATTAGAGCTAAATCATGAAAGTTTTCGCCATCTTCAGATCGTTCTATTGTAAAAAAATCATTATTTTCTTCGGAAGCAGTTGACCAATTGATAACAATCTGATCATTTTTTATTTTTGCATCAAAATATAGTAAAACTACAGGGGTAACATTATCTGTGCAAAAAGTAACATCTCCAGTACAAGTTGGAGAAGTAATTACTGGACAACCACCTCCATCACAAGTAGTACTACCTAAGTCAAGAACAGCTGCATCAATAGTTCCTGTTCCGCCAAAAACAGTGCCGTTTTTTGAAGATAAAGTACCATCTACATTTAAAGTACCATCCACTGTAAAGGTAACATTATTGTTATTGGGATCTCCCATATCTCCATTAACACCTGCAATAACACTTACGGTACTTCCAGTACTAATTATTAAGTCTGAATTACCCGAATTAACAATTGGGAAATTTCCAGTTACAAAAAGGTTGTTGTCAAATTGAATCGTTCCACTATTTGCTAATGTAACATCAAAATTACCCGTCATGGTAAGGTCATAATCCCAAACAAAAGTATCGTTACCACCGATATCAATAATTACATCTCCGACAAATGTAGAAGTGGGAGGGCATGTTGCTCCACCAGTAGCCGTCCAAATACCTGAAGTACTTGCTGTTATTGTATTTGTGCCAGTAATATTAGCATCCGCTGTGCATGTTTGGGAATATGTAA
>Ga0224506_10000819_pt1 | contig 24308 bp, 20 predicted proteins | sample SF_Jan12_sed_USG_2_FD_169108 | JGI IMG/M metagenome (GOLD analysis project Ga0224506, IMG submission 169108) | Sediment microbial communities from San Francisco Bay, California, United States - SF_Jan12_sed_USGS_8_1 | ecosystem: Environmental > Aquatic > Marine > Sediment | place: USA... | reverse complement strand
CTTTACATACTGCTTCAAGAAGCTTTTCAGGCATCTGCACCTTCGGTAAAACGTTTCTCGCTTGGATGATCCTGTTTCTTAGTTCTTCTTGTGTGGCTCGACGTTTTTCCCGAAACTTTTCTGGGTCACTTTCAAACTCGACGTTTCTTCGGACGATCTCCATCCTATCCTTTACTGAAGAGATTTTCTCAACTCCCATGGACAGGGAAAAACGGTCGAGGAGTTGAGGTCGGAGTTCGCCTTCTTCGGGATTCATGGTTCCTATAAAGATAAAGCGGGAGGGGTGGCTTACGGATATTCCCTCCCTCTCGACGACGTTCCATCCAGTTGCTGCGGCGTCTAGGAGGTCGTCTGCTATATGGTCTGGTAACAAGTTGATTTCGTCGACGTAAAGGATGTTTTGATTAGCCTCGGCTAGGATGCCGGGTTGTAGGGCTTCCACTCCCAGCTTGATGGCTTTTTCCACGTTTAGGCTTCCCACAACCCTGTCTTCAGTGGCTCCGAGGGGGAGATTAACAATTGTCATCTCTCTTTCATTCCCCGAGAGCTTCTTACCCTTCATATATAGCTCACTACACTTGGGACACATGTTCGATAAGTCATGGAGATTGCAGTTGAAAGGACAGCCTTCCACAACCTCAATTCTTGGCAGAACATCGATTAAGCCGCGCACCACAGTAGTCTTCCCTGAGCCCTTCGGTCCTCGAATGAGCAAACCGCCAATCTTCGGGTTGATGGCGTTGATGAGGATGGCCAATTTCAGTCTATCCAGCGCGACTATGGCTGAAAAAGGGAAGACTACCCTCCGTTGCATGCACCGCAGCACCGATAATGTGAGGGCAAACGAATGATATAAACAAATCTAAAGCGGGGTCAGGACGTAGAACTAGACTTTTCGCCTTTCTTTCGTCTCTTTTCCAGAATCTCTTGAACTTTTAAGAGGTAGCCTCGTGCCATCCACGTTTTCTTATAGACCTCATGAAGTTTGCCGACGTCTAAACCAATTTCAGCCTCTCTAAGCAGGTCTTGAGTAGATACGAGTAGAGGTCCAATTTCCACTTGTTTCGAACGCAGGTCAAGCTTCCATGAGCGGCTTTCAGACTCGTCCTGCATGACGGAGAAAAGGAAATTCGCGTATTCTAGGTCGGCAGCCGCTCGCCAAACCGCGCCTGTCACTCCATTTTCGTCGCTGTTCACAAGACAGTTCATGGAGCTTTCGAGATGGTTTATTGCGGACTTGATGGCTCCGATTATCTTTTGCTGATGTTTCATCCTTTATCCCAAACATTCTCGAAAGTTTAGGCAATATATGTCTTAAACTTCTAGTTTAGGGATAATCGCAGAAGGATAAAGCTTCGGGTGGACATTGACGTTCCAGTGTGGGCTACTTCTCGACAGAAACCCTGCTCACGCCAGCCTCTTTCTCCACACGTATAACGTGCTCAGCCTTCTCCGCAAAAGCTTCGCTGTGGGTCACGGCAATGATTTGTTCAATGGCTTTCAAGCGGGAAACGGCCTCGGCTAAGCGATCAACCGAGCCGTCCTCCCTTCCCAAACTCTCGGTTGGCTCGTCAAGGAGAAGCGTGTAGAGGCCGTGTCCTGTTCTTGACTGCATGATAAGCTGGCCTAGGCCGATGCGGTACGCAAACGCCAGAAGCGTTCTTTCTCCGCCTGAGAGATTTGAAACGTCCCGTTCAAATCCCTCCTCGCTTCTTACGAGGGGGCTGTAAGTTTCATCGATCTTGACCATTAGCGTGGGTCCCGCCTCTTCAATGAGTCCGTCCAAAACTTGCTGAACCACCCGCTGCAGGTAGGTGACGAATTCGCTTCGCAGTCTGGGTTGAATGCTTCTGTAGGCGCCTCGTATTCCCTCCATGATTTCGAGGAGTCTTTTGGTCTTCTCCATCCGTTTAACCTTTTGTTGCGCGTGGTCTAAACGCTCCTTAAGCTCGTCCATTCTCGACATCAGGTCTTTCTTTCGACTTTCCACGGTTTCGAGTCTATGCTTTACGTTGGAATACTGCGTGAAGGTCTCGTCTCGAAGCTTTCGTGCAGTTTCAAGTTCAGTGATGTCGAATTTGGTCATTTCTGAGCGTACAGTGCTAAGCTGGTCTCGAAACATCTTTTCCTGTCGTTGTTTTTCCTCAAATTCCGCTGAGAGGTTTTTAAAGGATTCGTGTTCCTCGGCAACTCGCCTATTCAGTTCCCCCATCTGGGGGGCGAGCGACTGTAGATTCAAGACGACGAAGTCGACAACGCTTCGCAGCCTTTCCAGCTCATCGAGGTTTTTCCGAAGCTCACCAAGTGTTCTTTCACCCTCAGCGTTTTCTTCGTGGAGACGCTCAAGGAGACTCTTTTTGTATTCCCCGGTGAGGTCTTGGAGGCACAGCGGGCATTTGCTTTCGGTTGTTAGGCTCGAGATGCGCCTTTGGGATGTTAGCATCTCCTTTTTCACTGCCTCTTGTTCGCCTCCGGCGCTCGTTATCTGCTTCTCCAACGCCGCAAGGTACTTCCTGAGTTCCTCAGTGGTTTGATCGGTTTTCAGCTCTTCTTCCCCGAGTCTGTTTCGATGAGACTTCTCCTGAGCCTCCATGGATTTCAGTCGTTCTTTAAAGTCTCTGATCGTAAGCTTCTTTCGTTCAATTTCGTCTGCCAACCTCGCAGAAGCGTCTTCAATATTGGTGATGTTTGTCTGCAGTTGAGCTTCTCGTTTCCCCAACTCCTCGGTTTGTTTCCTCAAGTCTTCTAGGCTCTGAAGACGAGAAGTTGTTTCACGAAAGGCGGCTTCGGCTTGGGTGAACTTTTCCCTTAGGTCTCCAAGTTCGACTTCTGTTAGCGAAAACTCTTCAACCGATTTGTTGTAGTCAGCCTGAAGCTTTTCCATCCCTACCACATCGAAATCGCGTTCGTAGGCTTTCTTTTCACCTTCATATTCCCTTTGAAACCCGGCTAAATTGCTCCACGCCGCCTCGTAGTCGGAAAGTCTGAAAAGTTGATCCAGCCTCTTCTGGCGCTCTCGGGGGGTCGCGTTAAGCAGTTCCTTTAACCGTTCTTGCCTCATCCATACGACTTCTCGGAATAGTTCCTTGTCTAGGCCAGTTATCGCCTCGAACTGTTCAGCGACCGCCTCGCCCTTTACGCTGGCGATTAGCTTATCTTCCTCAAAGAGTTTGAGTTGCTCCTTATCCTGGCTGATGCCTCCTCCTTTTCTTCGCAGGACCCTACGGAGCGTGTAGGTTTTTCCGCCGTGAACAAACTTCACAGTAACCTTGCCGCTGTCCTCCCCATCCCGAAGGAGGTAATTGTAGCTTCTGCCAAGCGGGTCTCCGAAGAGGGCGAAGTCGATGGCGTAGAGGATGCTGGACTTCCCACACCCTAAGCCGCCTACGAGGCAGTTGAAGCCTCTGGCAAAAGGAACTGCTGTTTTGACATGGGATCGAATGTTTTCTAGTTGCACAGCCTCAATTCTCACCTGAAAACTCCTCCAGCGCTTCCTTTACCTTAGTCTCTTCCTTTCTCACCAAAGGCTCGATAAGGTCCACGGCGAGTCGGGCGACCTTTTCCGATTCCTCCCGAGCGTATCGCTCCAAGAAAATTTCAAGAAAGTACTCGAAAGCCTTTGTCTTGAGGTCTTTAAGTTCGCCCTCAAATATGGAGCGGATAACCTCTTCGGGAACATTGGTTTGTGTCAGTTGAAGAAGCGGACGCACAAGGAGCGCCTTCTCCGCGGCACTTCTGACTCTTGCGAGGTCAACCTCCCAACGCCCAGCTTCTGCAGGCAACACTCCCCGCAGCACGGGAATTATCACTGCTCCGGCTTCGTCAGCTTCCCTCACGAGTTGCGCCGCCTTCTCCGTGATCTTTGAGGGAGTCGAGCCGCTGTATTCGTGGTCTAGAATGATGAAGCGGCGGGGGGTTTCGAGTTTGATGCGGTGGAGCTTGGGAGCGCCTTTCTCATTGACTTCCACATGATAGAAGCCCTTCTCAACCTTGGCGTCCTCGTAGCTCACGGTTTCGGGGCACCCGCTGTAGACGAGGAGCCCCTTCTTGAATGGACCCGTGCTCGGGACGTGAATGTGACCACCCGCGTAATAGTTGAAACCTTCAGGGAGGAGTTCGGGTCGAGCCTCTGCCTCCATTTGAGGATGACTCACGCTTGGAATGTCCAAGGCCATGTGAAAAACAAAGATGTTGAAGAGGGAAGAGTCGGGTGTTGGCTTGTTTTCCTCCAAAAAAATAGGCAGCTGCTCCTCAGTTCTTTGCTTGGTTCGAAAGTTGGGAACTCCGTAAACATAACAGCTCTCGTTTCGCCAACAAGCTCCTTCATGGCGGGGCAGATGATGAATCAGGCCGGCGCTGTCAAGCGGGGTAAGAATGGTGCCCGTGATCAAGTTGGGCGCAGAGTCGTGGGAACCGTCCACGGTCAGCACGGGTATCCCGGCGTCTCTAAGCCGTCTGAAATTGGTTATAGCGTTTTCTAGGGTGGTGTTGGATGGACGGGCGTGCTGAAAAAGGTCTCCCGCGATAATCATGAACCCCGGCTTCAGCTCAACGGTTTTGTCCACCACCTCTCGAAACGCTGCGTTGAAGTCTTCACGTCGAGCATCTGAATTGTACTGCGCGTAGCCCAAGTGCAGGTCAGCCACATGGACGAAACTGAAAGGTTTCATTGATGTCTCCTCCGCTCTTATCACTCTCTGACTTTTCAAACTTTAGTGTGTCGAGTGCTTTTTAAAATTGAGTGTAGAAGAGATTGGCCTTAAAGTAGTTAAAGCCGAAATCTTAGAAAAGTTTCTTGTAGATCTCTTGGAAAGAGAAAGAATCTAATCTTGAACTTCGAAAAACAGGAAGCGTTTCTGGACGCGATTGAGGACCCTCGTCGATTAAGGATTTTGTTAGCATTATAGAAATCTAATGAAGAGTTGACGGTACACAACTCTATCCAAAAATGGTATTTTGGAGACAAAACTTGGAGCATGCCTATTTCAATCGTTGCGCGTATCAAAGAATTTAAATTCAAGAATAAAATACGCATCTTACTCTACGGGATGCATATGAAAATCTTGATTGTGGGGATCGGAGTTCAAGGGTCGGTGATTGCCACAGAGATGGTTAAGAGTCCGGAAGTGTCCGAGGTTAGACTTTCCGATATAGATTTAGGAAAAGCTGAACGACTGGCAGACAGATTGAAGAGCAAAAAAGTGTGCACCTACCGTGTTGATGCAAACAAGCCTGACGATCTACTGAAGGCTGCTAAAGGAATGAATGTAGTGATAAATGCAACTGTACCGATATTTAACTTGAAGATAATGAACGCGGCTCTAAGGAGCGGAGCATGTTACCAAGACCTCGCTTTGGGAAGCCCCCCTCCCTTCGAGGAAGCTCTTTCAAACGAACTAGAGCTCAGTTACAAATTCAAAGATGCTGGGCTAACTGCTCTAATAAACACCGGAACTTCGCCAGGAATAACGAATGCTGTTGCAAAGTATGCTGCTGATAGGCTTGACCAAGTAGATGAAATACGGATGAGATGGTTCGGCAGTACGGAAAGCAAGGAATACATTTCACTGTGGTCTCCAGAAACTATGTGGCTCGACATGGAACTAAAACCAATAGTGTATGAAAATGGAGAACTTAAAAAAGTCCCTCCCTTCAGCGGAGAGGAAGTGTATAAGTTTCCCGACCCAGTTGGTTTACAAACAGTCGTTCATCATCACCATGAAGACGTTTTAACGCTTTCACGCTTCATCAAGGGCGTAAAGTATGTGGATTTTAAGGCTGGGGGTCTTCACAATGTGGTAGCTAAAGCTGTGATTCAGCTTGGACTGTTAAGTGATAAACCTATAGAAATTAATGGTGTCGAAGTGGCTCCTGTAAAGGTCCTCATCTCTTTGACTCCTCCTACTCCATCAATGGAAGAGATTGAAAAGAAAATCAAAGCAGGCATTTTGGTTGATGAACAAGAATATTTTGTACAGGAAGTTATTGGACATAGAGAAGGTAAAGAAGCGCGTTTCATCTTTCACTGGTCTAGCAACCTCCATGAAGCGCAGAGAAGAATACCTGGCGCAACTGCCTTGTCCTATATGACGGGCATTCCAGCCGCAATTTTTGCCAAGATGATTGGCAGAGGGGAGATAAAAGCCACAGGGGTTATTCCCCCCGAATGTCTGGAGTCAGAAGCGATAAAAGCATTCTTTGCAGAACTAGCTGAAAAAGGTATAGTAATATATGAAAGAGTCGAAACGCGCTTAGCTTGAAAGTTCGATAAGTTGAGTTTTCAGCGAGCATTAAGCTCACTGCGCGCGCAGGGGAAGAAAAAGAAGCCTTTAGCTTTTCAATAGTTTCTACTGTGTAACAGAGTGATACCAGTTGATCATGTATTCCGGAAGCTTCAGCCCTCTTTCACTCAATCTCTCAGTCAGTTTAACTGGCAAAGGGCTCAAAACGTATGCTGCCCTCATGTAAAACCTTCTAGGCTGGCCTAGCTTGACTGTTTCTTCCAAGGTTATTTGCAAGTCTGACTTTTCGGCTAAAGTTGACTTTTTTGTTCCCGTGATTGACAGGACAATTCCGTTCAGCTTTTTGAAGGTTTCACACCAGTTAATGACAGGCCTAGTTTCTCCAGAAAACGACACCAATATCTCAAGGTCTCCAGCTCTAGGATGCGGAGTGTTCACGCCTCTAGCCGTGTAAACGTTGTCTCCCAAGAAACCCTTAATGTGAAAAAGTCTTATGCCAGCCATCTTAACGATTTCGTTTGCCGTACCCTTCCCGCCTAGAAACACGTTAGTCCGTCTTTCCAGCATATCAATGAGTTGATTGTAGGTTTCCGACTCTACATTCGAATCAATTATGGGACCTAGCTTGGCGAATTCTTCCTCACAGAGTTGAAACATCCCGTCTACCTGCAGGTTTCGAGAGATCGCTTCGGTCATCATGCATAGAAGGAGCAGGCTTCCTAGCTCGAACATGTCGCCCATGATGCCAATCTCGCTGTATTCCAAGGAGGGCTTCGATTTTCCTCGCCCTTTCAGTTCAACTACATGTCCGTTTTCGCGGACTATCTTGGCCAACGGAGTGTTCACGTTAGAGGTCACGAGGCCCATGGAAAACCTTGACGTTTTTTTGTCTTCTATGTATCTTGCCAAATCTTCCGCCATCGCTTTAGGATCTTCAGAAACACCGCTTCCAGAGTTGATCAAGAGCAGGATCCTTTTGTATCGTCTTTCGAGCTCGGCTGCCGCATCGTACATGTTTTTTCCAGGAAAGCCTGGATCGTCCGGAGTCAACACAACCTTGTTTCTCCAGCCTATCTGGCTCATTGCTATTTGGCTCATCGCAGCGTTCAAGGAGCACAGTGACCTACCCGATCCGCCGCAGACCACGCAGTTCGCGGATTTCAGGTGTTCGTACAGAGGCAGCAGTTTTTTTCTTCTTAGGCCGAGGAGGTTGTCTCTGATCCTGTTGACGTATCCTACATTGCTGACCTTGCTTCTGATCTCACACACCTCATTCAAGAAATACTTCTAGAGGCTTAAAAATAAAAGGGGGGATTTCATCTGAAAAATTTTTCCTCTAGTGCTTTAAAAAGCTAAATGTGCGCGCGCAACGCATAATGTAATCTATTATAACTGACATACATGTATGTTGAGGCGATTCGGTTGAGCACGTCTTAACCATAGAAACATCGTGGCCGGAGGCGCAGGTTTGAAGCGAGAATTTCCTACATGGCCGGTTGTGGGCGTTGGAGCACTCGTCGTGCACCAAGGAAAGCTCCTCCTCGTGAAGAGGGGAGTGGAGCCAGCAAAAGGCAAATGGAGCATTCCAGGCGGAGCCGTTGAACTCGGGGAGACGATTCGAGACGCAATCGTTCGAGAGGTAAAGGAAGAGTGCGGCTTAGACGTGGAAATAGCATTGGAAAGACCCATGGACGCTATTGACAACATCATAACCAGCAAAGATGGGCGTCTCCAATACCACTACGTTTTGCTTCAGTTTCTAGCTCGGCTCAAACGAGGAACCCTAAAACCCGCAAGCGACGCGCTGGACGCCAGATGGGTTCCCCTAGACGAAATGGAAAAATACAACTTGACAAAATCTTTTCGTTCTTTCTTCAAAAGGCATCAAGAAGAACTGAGAAGAGCTTAGTTCTTGTCGGTGAAAAAGAGCCTCGTCTCCCCCATCGTTTGAACGTCAAGAGCCCTCACCTTAACAACAACAGGGAAATCCTTCACAGCTCTCCCAAGAACCAGACAGCGGCGGGGCGGCAAATCTCGCGCGACAGACTTCACCGTTTCAGCGTCCACCTTAGCTGCTCGAGACACCGTTTCCAGATCATGTTCGTTGGTGAAGTTGAAGAGGAAGACATTGTCAGCTTGGCGGTAGATGTTCTCCCGTATGGTGTTAGGCTGATTCGTCACGAAAGTGGTGAAAACCCCGAAGTGCCTCATCCTAGTGACTATGTCGTCCCAGTAAGTTTCGCGGAGGTAAAGATGCGCTTCCTCGGCAAAGAGAAAAACAGCCTTTATCTTCCACTGAGTTAAAAGCTCAACAAGCTTTCCGAGCACGTATTCCACTGCGATCTGGCGATCCACCAAAGAAGTGTCGTGCAGGTTTATGATCAGGGCCCCGCCGTTCCGAATTCTGCAAAAGTATTCTTCAAGATCGGCCGCCTCCGCCGTGTTGTCAGTGAAAAAACCGGAGTTTAACAGGCTGTAGTAGCGGGAGAAGAGGGCGTCCCGCACGTGTTGATTGCATCTCCAGTTTCTGATAGTCTCACCGAGCTCTTTCAGGTTGAGGGTGTCTTGCTCTTGGAGAAATCGCCATATGCGTCGAAACTCTCGGGCGGAGGTGCCTGGGAGGTGAAGAGCATGGATAAGGATGTTCAGCATAACTCGTAGCTTCATCTGAGTGAGCGTTATCTTGAGGTTGTCTCCTGGGGTGAGCACCTGAACCTTACTGAAGTGCTCATTCTTTTCTCCATTTGAAGAGAAGCCCAAGTGAGTGTACTCGCCGTTCAGGTCTAGGACCACCACAGGGGCTCCATAATCGACGAGACCCAAAACCAGCAGCTTGGAGAGATGAGACTTCCCGGTTTCCTTCTTCCCAGTTACGATGTTGAGTTTTCCGTCTAAAGCCCGAGCGTCAATGCTGAACGAGGACAATTCCTTTGTCTCGCCGAGCTGAATGGGAAGACCATCGCATATCTTTGCAAGGGTCAGAAGAGATGTCGTTGGAAGCTTTTTGATTGTAGACTGGGAGCGTGAGGGAAGCCACGAGGAGCCTACGCTTAACCTTCCGTCCTCTATGGTCCCGCGAATCTTGCAGAAGAGCAGCCGCGAGTCTTGGATGTACGTCACATGGGAGGCAACCTCTAACGGGTCAAAGCTTTCCTCGTGAACAAGCTCGTTGGTGGTGGAGTTTCGCAGAAGCTCTTCTAAGATGCCGGGAACGTTGGCGAACTGGATGTCTATCACCTGAGTGATCAGTCTTCTACGAGATGTAGGGTCTTCTATGAGGAGGTATTCTCCCTTCTCAACGTTCTCGCTTGGAAGGGCAAGAATTTGAACCGTATTTCCCTCTTTTCTGTAAAGTCGCACCGTTAGCCCTCTGAGCCCTTTCCGAAGGGTCCGAAAAGGAGTCGACGCACGTTTGGTCGTGTAACCATTTTCAACCCACACTTTTGAGCTATAAAGCGCTGAATGCCGATCACCTCGTTGGCGGTGAAAGTTGAGAATATGTGAGCCAAGCGCAGGGTTTCTGGGTAACTCTGAAGGAACAGATCGTTCCCAAGGAGTCTTTGTACCGCTTCTAAACCCTGTTCCCACGGAATCTCTCTGTCGATGTCCAAGCGGAAGGAGCAACTCCCTTCGGTGAACCTCGCCACATAAAGGTCTCCTAGAAAGCGCACTTTGCTCGAAACATAGGTGGGGAAGCCGTTGATCTGGAGTAGACTGGGCGGTGGAGACTTCCACGCTAGGTCGGTCAGTAGGTGTCCGGAAAGCCTTAGGCGCGTTATCTTGGAGAACGCCAAGACCGTGTTTAAGCGGTTTCTTGCCACTTCTAGAAGCTGAGAAACGACGTTCACTGGGCTGTCTATGGTTCCAGCGGTTAGAGAACCGTCCCAAAGAATGACGCTGCGGTTTGAGGAACAGCTGACGCCCATCTGAAGCCATCGTTCGAGCAGGTTGCACATTCGATTCTGCATGTTTATGAGGCTAGGGGCGTTGGTGTCCCCTGAAACTTTGAAGTAGTATTGTCTGAGCATGCCGTATATTTCCCTCTTGTTTTCCTCTGTTATGTGAAAGGGAAATGGTCCGAGGCGGAGGCACCGGTATCGACTTTTTTCCTTCCAAACTATGGCTCCCCTCACGGCGCAAATCACTCCTGTCTTGGTTTCTCCAACATTTATGCTGGAAACGTCCACGGCAACGACTGTGGTGTAGTCCAAGGCGGGTTTTAGGGGTATGGGTCGTAATGTGAAGGAGTCGTGATGTTGAAAACCAAGTGTAATGCCTTCAGAATTTTCTTTAGAGGGCCCATAAGATGTTATTTCGTGAGGCTGAAAACATTCTCCGTTGATTTTCTTCATGGACCTGAGGCTTAGCTCGATGAATCGTTGCGGGAGTTGCAGGTCTTCTAGGGATTGAGGAAAATTATATTTTGGTGTTGTTGCATAATGGAATTGTTCAATCACCAATATTCACCAATTTGCAATTAAAGGAGGATATGGGTATTTAAATGTTGCGCATGAACAACATGTTCAATACAATAAACAATAAGGGACCACTATGTCAGAAGAACTAAAACCCCCAATCCGCCTGAAAATGAAAGTTGGAGACATGGAGTTCGAAATCGAGTGCAGAGAGGACCAGCTTGAAGGGGCTGTCAAAAGAATTTTATCAACAATCAAGGAGTATGCGAGGGAGCCGATAGTGATGCCCGAGAGAGGGTTGCCTCCTGCCAGAGGTGAAACCTGCAAGGGACTCATACAGAAACTTTGGTCAGAGGGTTGGTTTGCATCTCCCAGAGGACTCGGCGAAGTGCACAGTGAAATGGCACGGAAGGGCTATCATTACGACCGTACTGCAGTGGCACACGCCCTCATCGACTTGGTTAAGGATGGCCTACTAACCAGAGAGGGGAGACCTCGCCGTTACCGCTATGCCCAAAAGAGACCTCCGCTGACCAGTCAGGTTTGAATCTTTTCTCGAATCTTGACTAAGGTTTCTTCTTGAAGGCGTTTGATTCCAATTGTGGTTATTTTATAATCGCCTTCCCCGTTTTTTGTTGCCATTCCTTCCCGACAGAGTTCGCCCAGTCGTGTGCTCGTAATTTTGGAGCTTTTTCCAAGCCGAGTTTGCAGTTCTTCCTTGGAGGAGGAGTCTCTGCCTAAGCGTCCGAGTCTATGACCTATATGAGCGGCTAAGAGATAGAGCTGAATTGTTTCGCTGTCCGTGAGCTCTTGTTTGGAGATGAGAAGCTCTGGACCTTCAGGAGCAATGGCGATGACGCCTTCAACGTCTTCGATAATCTTTTGAAGATCAACGGTTAGCATCACTTTGTGTGTCAGGTTAAAGGAAGGAATCATTTGGCTGAAGAATCGGTTCACGCTCACCCAAACATCATTTACATTGCCGACAAACGTCTGTTCAACATTCCTGTACTTGACATGAACCGTTATCTTCTCTTCACTCAACTCATTGCCCTCGAAGCCTAGCCAGCAACTCTTCCTCGATCCACCTCTCACCTTGTACGGTTAACTTGAACTCCGGTCTAGCAGGGTCTGGTTTGAACACCAGTCCCCGCTTGGTCATCTCGTTGAGGCGCGCAGGCACCATTGACTTGATCCCGCTTGAACTTAGCAGTCGGCTGATTTGGGCTGCGGTGCTGACTTTTTCTTCAGAAGCGTATAAGACCAGGCCGATGGCTTCGTAGTGGGTTAGCCTCTCCCGGCTGGTTATTACAGGTCCCTCCGTGGTGAGTTCGACGATTCCCTCAAGCTGTGCTTTTATTGGTGGAGCAAATTTTGTGGAGACTAGGCTACTTATTTCGCTCATGAACTGGGGGGGCATGGTTCTCAGCGTCTCAAGGATTTCTTGGGCGTTGTCTCCCTCCAAAACTATATCGCCGAAAGGAGCTTTGATCTGCACCCGAATCTTTCCCATGTCTACGCCTCCTTTCCAGCCAAAACGTACACGTAGCCCCTATCCGTCTTCCACCGTTTAATCCCGCCCTTCCTAACCAGCCACACGAGCACCCCGGAGAGGGTAGTAGGTGGATAGTGTAATGCATTCGCTTTCATGGCTTCCGCCAGCTCGGGCAAGGTTCTGGGCTGCTGTTTTCCCCAATCCGTTTCCAGCAACTTCAAAACTGCCTCACTGCAGTTCGCGGAAGACGAGATGGTGGGATAGAGTGTGGGAGTAGATTGAGGCGGATTTACGCTGATGTTAACTGAATCAAAAGCTTTAGAAACGCTTGCCACCAGACGCGGAAGTTCCTCGATGGTTTTTATCACTTCCTCACGGGTTCCGCTAATCTCTATCTCATGTTGACCGAATTTGACGCGAAGTGAAAATGGCATCCACTATTTTCTCCATACTTCGAATACAGCGCCATCCCTTTTAGAATTTACGACAGGTGTTAACCCACACAACATTTGTGCAAGAGGCAAAACGACTTTTTCCGATCGTCAAAATTTCTTTTTAAACAAGTTAATCGAATAGTTGATGACCTTTCTGGCTTCTTCAGCGTTTTTCCACGATTTGAATTTGACCCACTTTTTCGGCTCTAATCTCTTGTAAACTTCAAAGAACTCTTGAATTTCCTTTAGAAGATGCGGATGAACATCGGTGATATCGTGGAATCCTTTGAATCTTGGATCACTCAGGGGCACAGACAATATTTTGGGGTCTTCTCCCTCCTCGTCCTCCATGATCAACACACCAATTGGTCTCACCTTAATTATGCAGCCAACTTCTGTGGGCTCGTAACTCAAAACCATAATGTCCAGCGGGTCATTGTCATCAAACCAGGTTTGAGGAATAAAGCCATACTCTACTGGAAATACAACTGAGGAATGAAGCACGCGATCCAGCACAAAAACTTCCCATTTCAAGTTGTATTCGTATTTGTCTCTCGACCTGCTTACGACTTCAACAACTACGTTGAGCAGGTCTGGAGGCTTGTCTCCTGGTGGAATGTCTCGCCATAAATTCATAAGACTTCAGACTATGCAGAAGGGTCTATCTTGTTATATGAGTTTCTGATCCCAAGTTGTGTTCAGAGCCGTTAAACGAACTCTTTCAACCTTTTTTTCAACGTCTCGCTAACCCACTCAGCCTTGACTCGTCCTCGAGTTTTCTTCATAACCATGCCCATAAGGGATCCAAAAGCGCCCTCTTTTCTCTCCTCTATCAAGCTCCTGTTTTCTCTCATCAAGCTGTCTATCATTTTTTCCAGCTCCTCTTGCGCAATCATCGTTAATCCCAGAGTTTCAACAGCCTCCTTCGCTGTAGCGCCCTCATGCTTCGACAGCCAAGTGATGACCTCCGGTATCGCCTCCTTAGCCGTTTCTCCGGCATCCACAAGACGAAACAGCTCTCTCAACTGCTCATCACTAACCCTCTCAACCTCGACTCCATCGCGCCTCAACGCTTTCATAGTCTCCGTCAACGCAACCGCTATGACGGTGGGAGAAACCTTGGTTTCCTGAGCCAGCTTTTCAAACAAATCAATGTACTCTGAATCCAGAATTTGCCTCACCAACTTCAGATTTAAACCGTACTCTTCGGTTAAGCGCCTCATCTTCTGCTCCGGCAACTCCGGAAGACAAGCGCGCAGCTTTTTCACATACTCTTCGCCTAACTGGATTGGAGGAACATCTGTCTCCGGATACATTCGAGCAGCTCCGGGCCTCGGACGCATGTATCGGGAAGTCCCATCTGGGTTTGCCGCACGTGTTTCCTCGGGAACACCTCTCACCGCCTCTCTGGCTCTCTGCGTCACGGCTTTCAAGGCGTCGGTTGCGTTTTCCACACTATCCGCCACGAATACAACGGCGTCTTGGGGTTCCGCTTTCAAAAGCTTCTTGAGATCATCTGTTTCTTTGGCGGTTACTCTGTAGGCTGGAAGCTCATCCGTGTGAAAAATCCCTCCTACCCTCCCCCAGAAATGAGCGATATCCGCTATCTCCATTCCAAGCCTCATGCCAGGCGCTAGCTCCATCTTGAGCAGCCCAGCAAATTTAGGCAATTTGACCGCCAGCACTTGCTGGTTTTGGCTGAGCGCTTTTTGGATAACCCGACACTCTGTTTGTTTAAAGGTAGGGGTGACGCCCATGAACTCGTCTTTGATGCTCTCTTCTGTTACTCCGCGCTTTTTCAATTCATCCTTTATCTTGAGGAGGCCAAGCTGGCGCTGAACCTCGTACTCAACAACTTTCGAGACCAGTTCGAGCTGTTGAACTCCCTTAATTTCTGTTAGGGCTCCGTCGCGAATGGATATGTTCAGGTCTTGGCGAATGGTTCCTAGTCCTCGCTTAACCCTTTGTGTGGCCCTCAGGGTTCGTCCGATGGCTAAAGCGGTTTCTTCCGCTTCCTGAGGAGAGTATATGACCGGCGCTGTGGTGACCTCGATGAGAGGGATTCCGAGGCGGTCGATTCGGTATCGGATGATGGAGTCTTTTTCTCCCATCTTTCTAGCAGCGTCTTCTTCAAGGCTTACGTGTTGTATAGGAACCTTTTTCCCTTCGATGTCCAGTTCCCCGTCAAGAGCAATGACGCATGTACGCTGAAAACCTGTGGTATTCGACCCGTCTATAACGGTTTTGCGCATCACGTGGATCTCATCCAAGGGTTTGGCATTCATCATAAGAGCAGCTGTGAGAGAGATTTCCACTGCCTCTTGATTAAGATCATGGGGAGGCTCCTCGTCCATCTCTACGAGGCACGAGGTTTCCCTGTTCGCCTCGTACAGTATTTTCACTCCCTTCTGAAACTCAAAGAAGGCGGCCGGATCGATCTGACCCAACTCGCTCTGGGTTGGCCTTAGTCTCCTCAGAAACGCGATTTCTGGTTCTTCTTTGAAGAGTTTAGGCTGGCAAGAGCAGAAGAGTTTGGTCTCTGTGTCAAGTTGCTGATGCACCTCAAGCCCGGTTTTCAGTCCGACTTTGGAATAATCGATGTTCATTTGCTTGTTTACTCCTCTTCTTCTGGGGCGGTCCTAGGCGAGATTTCGTGGGCTATGTTTGTGATGAGAAGCTTTTTGACTTCTTCAACATCTTTTGTCTGTCCTAGGGCCCACATGAGCTTCACCAAGGCGGTTTCGGGTAGCATGTCTTCAAGCGGGATCACTCCCATTGCTAGAAGGTCTCGACCCGTGTCGTAAACGTTCATGCCCAAGCGCCCCCAAATACACTGGGAGGTCATTGCAACAACCACATTGTTTTTAACAGCTTGCCTGATCGCTGAGAAACAGTAACTGCTCACGTGGCCCAGCCCTGTTCCCTCAAGAATTATGCCTCTGCAACCTTCTTCGACGTACCACTTGAGGACTTTGGGGTTCAAACCTGGATGAGACTTGACCAGAGCCACTTTCTCATCAAAGTCTGGTTTTAAGACCAGTTTTCTTGAGAGGTCGCGTTGGCGATAATCTTCCACCAACATAGTGATCTTCTCGTTTTCCATCCTAGCGAGCGGTAGGGCGTTCACGGACTGAAAAGTGTCCCGCCGACTCGTGTGGCATTTTCTAACCTTGGTTCCCCGATGGAGCACGATAAAAGTGTCTGAAATCGTTTCGTGCATAACTAAGACCACCTCGGCAAAAGGAGCCCATGCAGCCGCCCTCACCGCTCCTATCAGGTTTGTTGCGGCGTCTGAACTGGGGCGGTCAGCGGATCGTTGGGAACCCACCATTATCACGGGTACCGGCAGGTTTTGAAGTGCGAAGCTTAACGCGGCTGCGGTGTATGCCATCGTGTCGGTTCCGTGGGGCACCACAACTCCTGCTGCGCCTTTTTGGATGTGTTTGGCAACGGTTTTGGCTGCTTCTGACCAGTGTTTTGCTGTGATGTTTTCGCTGTAGAGGCTGAAGAGAATCCTAGCGTCTATTGTGGCGACTTCCGAGAGTTCTGGAACGACGCTGTAGAGGTCGCTTGCGGAGAGGGCAGAGCGCACTCCCCCTGTTCTGTAGTCCACTCGGCTGGCGATGGTGCCTCCGGTGCTGATGATCGCCACTTTAGGTAGGCCGGGCTTTTGTTTTGGAAGCGGTGGCGGTGTGAAGGTTGGTTTAGTTCCTACACCGATTTTTTGGATGTGTGTATTAGGGGTGACGCGGATTCCTACATTATAGCCGCTCTTCATCTTGATTACAACGTGTTTTTCATCGCCGTATTCGGATCGAGGGATAAGGAGTCCCTCGTAGGTTTTTGCTTCTTTTGTGACACGGATGAGGTCGCCGATTTCGGCGCCAGCTTTCCTAAGAACTTGTAACGTTTTTCCTTTATATCCTAGAAATCCTTCGCTCAAACTTTATTTCTCCAATTCTTATACTGTACCGCACTACTACTGCCTATAATCACTGTCTAATATGTTAGATATATAAAATTAAATTGGAGTTTTTGACTGTTTGGCTTCACTTGTGTATGGTTGGGTTGACCTTTGTCTATTTTATTTTTAAATATTGCTTTAGTGCGTTGGTTACTGTCTCGGACAATGTCAATTGTTTCTTGTGCATTCTTTTTGTAACTTCTTCCCATAATTCGTAATCTATGGCGAAAGCTACGTCTAGATATTGTCTAGGTGTTTTCTTGGTCTGTTCAGTTTCCAACACTTGTTCCGTTCGCAACGGTTTATCCCTCTGTACGGACCGAATAGTCTTGGGGGTGTGTGAGTGTTCGGTCTCAACTGAAAAAAGGTTGGACACTAAGATAAGGGTTTTTGATTATCACTTATGATTTGGAAAGTGTAGCTGTTTTATTTCGAAATGATCTGTTTTAGAAAGAGTGATTTCACCGAGTCTTCTGGCATACCTATTTGCGTGTGCAATGAATGTAGAGCAGAAGGAAATGGCTGTATTCTCCGAAGAAAGGTTACATGGTTTTTCCGTAGTTTTTGCTCAGCTCGAATAGGTCAGAAGCATCGATCTTGCCGTCGCCGTTGAAGTCGCAGTTTGGGTTCCAGTTTGGCTTTAAAGAGTCGCAAGCATACGCTTTGCTCACGTCAGACAAGTCAGAAGCGTCAACTGTGCCATCACCATCCACATCACCTATAATAGTCACGAAAACCGTGTCGTCGACGAATGTGTTGTTGGCTGTGTCTCTTTCGCGTGGGACTGGATGGGCGTAAGCGCTTATGGTATAGTTGCCGTGGGGAATGCCGGTTGTATTCCATGTGAAGAGGATGGTTGTGGAGTTTCCACTTGTTAGCGTTACATTTTGTATCCCAATAGTGACCTCGTCCCCGATTACTGTCGCATTTAGATCTGCGTAAGCTGTAACATTGAAAGTTTCAGTACTCCAGCCTTGGTTTATGATAGTTACGTTGGTGATTAGAGAGCATCCTTGTCCAACCACAGTTTTGGGAAGAGTAATGCCGCTAATCGCGATATTGGGAGGAACAAGCCAATCTACAGAATTAATTATTAGAGTATCTCTTTCGGATTGGTTTAGGCAAAAAATTGGGAACGCATAATACACAACAGATCCGTTGCCAGTTCCGGTTCCATCAAACACCGTGACAGCAGTCAAAGACGTGTCTGTGTAACGGATGACTTCGAACCCTCCATTTGTTGGGACAACACCATCATCATATGATGGGTCTGAAAGCCATGTGAAGCTTGTTGGCAAATCTTGAGTTACTGGATGAGTTGGAGCGGTTACCGTTAATCCGAGTGCTTCGGTGTAGTCGACCTGAAAGATTGCATGTGCCACATTGGTCATAAAGTTGTCTGTCTCATGGTTGTAAGCAACGTCTTCGCCTTCGAGGAGGATATTTCCGCCCTGAGAGAGATAAGATTCTAATGTTGCCGCGTCGGTTTGGTCAACGGCCCAATCATAATAGTCGCCACAAGTCCAGATTACAAGCTTTGATTTGATTAGGCAGTCTAGGGGCGGGTTGCCCATAGATGATTCGCTCCAAACTGCATAGTCGTAGCCCGCAACCGTCAGAGCTGATTCGAACTCTGGAAGGCTGGTTCCATAAGCCCATGGGCGTCCGTCGTTGTCATCCACAATGAGGATGTCGGGCAGGTAGCGGGGCTCAATGATGACCCTCCAAGAAGGGTTCGCTGTGTCTGTGTTTCCTGCATTAGCTATGATCAATGTCACATTCTCAAACGCGTCGTAAGACAGATCAACATACCCGTCTTTTTGAGCGTCGAGAGAAAATGTCTTGTTTGCAATCACTCCGCTTTTCTTCGTAGCGAGTATGACAAGGTAATTCGTTGTCAAGTCGAATCCATCGAAGAATATTCGGTAATCTTCTATTGTGGGATCCAACTTTAACGTTATGTAATCCGTCGCCCACCTATCCATCCAAGCATCATAGTTCACGTTTCCCTGATCTATCACGACGTAGCCAAAAGGCAGAGCGGAAGCATTGTATTGGTATTCAAGCCATACTCCATCAAAGGTGGTTGTTCCAGTCAGGGTTGCTCTATAATCAGCGCCATCAACATACATGTTCTCCAGAAAGAAGTTTGCTATCGTAAATCGGCCAAATTCAATTAGTAAACTGGAACCTTTGCCGACTAAAACATTGTCTATCGCCGTAAGCCCGTCGGTTGTTTCCATTTCTTCCCAAATATCCCTGATTACGACGTCTCCGAAGTCCTCAGACAAACGCTTGGCGAAAATGAAGTTCCCATACGCATGAGAATCTTGGGTTGATTCCAAACCCAGAACATCAGATCTCTGAAACCAGTAGGGAAGGTATTGATAGTTGTCATTTACATCTGGGTAGACTTCATCTTCCATGTATGTCGCCGTCGTCTCCATCCACCAGCTTTCCTCAAGAGTGTCATAATAAAATTGTATGGCATGGAAGAATTCGTGCGCCGCCGTGACCTGCATAGACGGTAATTGTGGTGTAGGAAATCCCACATAATCGTTGTCTACTCCAATGTAACTATAATAGGAAAGGCTGTCGATCCCGCTTTCTGGCATTGCATACCCGTAAAAACTCATGTTATAAACGAAAACATCGTATCTTCCGTCTGGGTTTCGTCCGTTAAGGTCGTTGGGTTCGGATGAGTCGTCGGGAGGCTGATGGAATCCTCTGATGACTACCTCAAAGTTCCTGACGTATTCAAAGATCTCCCCAAAATTTTCGACATAGTCCGGAACGCCGTTAGTATTGGCGTCTGACGGTGGCACCGCGTCTGCAACGTTCCCGCCATCTGAACCATTCGTCCAATGTATTACGAAATTTGTTGTGTTGTAAAGTTGCGGAAGTAGATGCTGCTTTTCGTCAACACCCCCCTCCACATCAGTTGGCCTTTCAAGAACGAAGTCTAACTGGTTTTGTGTTTCGGAACTCAGCTTGTTCCATTGCTCCTTTATCTCCAAGAGTAACATTGTGCCGCTTTTTCTGTAAGCCTGTACTTCTTCCTGAGACAAAGCGTATTCCGTGTTAGATAGTCTTGTTGGATCAAAAACAGCCCATGTCTTATACAACATATATAGATCAACAGATATTTTCCCAGACAAATAGTCTGCCTCCAGCCTTTGCAAACCATCTGATGAGGACCGCAAAAGTGTATTATGTACGAACCCATCCGAACTTCTTTGCTCAGCCGTATCTAAGGCAGCCCGCGAAACAATTGAAGGCTCTCGTGAACGCTCATTAACGGGGACACGCAAATCCGTTAACATCCCAGAAGTGTGTTGCACATATGTTGCAAAAACCGAAAACAATAAAAGACCCGTCATAAACAAAGCCAAACTCTTTATTCCCATCTCCATTCTTCCTTTCCTATTAGCTATTTACTCCTACCTAGAGGGGCACGTCCTTTAAGCGCGCGCAATGCCAGCGCTAACATGCTAGTTAGAAGCAGTGTTAGCATTATTCCCGATACTGCTTTTATCTTCATTCCCTTTCCAATTTCCGCATTAACTACGTGAATGACTGATATTTCTCATTTACGAAACAATCGTCTATAAGTCTAGAACAGGAAACATAGATAGGGTAACACCGATGACCTCTCCTGTATGCTTTCATCAAGTGTTTGCACACGGTACATTTTACCAGACCTGAGCCTCAATAATACTGCAAAACTAAGTATGCACATAGGATAAGCAACACAACACCCAGCCATTCCTACAGAAACCCAAAAACCCAGAATACCGTGGCCTTAATGACACGCGAATTGTGGTTACCCGCTCCCAGCCTATTGTGATAAATATGTGTCCTCCAAACCCCCAGCCAGCCGCACCAACAAGCAACATAGCGAACGCTTCAAAAAGACGAGTGTGACCCACATGCCTACGTCCGTCAGAAGGTTAAGCAACCAAAGTGTAACAAGATCAACAGCCAAGACAGCTAGAGCTATACTCACAGCTATAATTAACGTTACTCCCATGAATCAAAAATTTGCATTTATTATTTTTGGGAGTTTCTGTTAAGCAAAAATAGAAGTTAACGTCTAGGAAAATCACAGTTTTTGATAATCGAGTGTCTATGTAGCCATGTAAACTTTGTACAAATAATCGAAGAAACTGGTTTCTATGAATAGAGGCTACAGTGCTGTATGCGTGCATGCTTTAAGACTTTACTCTTCCAGGGGTTCTTCAAAGGGTTCTATAGTCAGTTTCTTGTTCCCGATCTTAAATGACACTTTAACTCTCACCGAAGACTCTGTCTTAAATGGAAACATTGAATCAGTCGCCATGTCTAATGGTAGATAGATCAGGTATTTGCCGTCAGCCCTTCTGAACAACCTTCCTTTACCAACATTGACCACATAATCACCCCCTATGCTTCAATGAATTATAACATAGATAGCATACTCTTTATTAAATATTTATGAAACATTGTTCTATATAAATCAAAAGTGCTCACTGCTACATGGAAGTTAACAGCAGACACAGTTTTAAACAATGCAAAAATAACAAAGAAAACATAGGGGGGCTATAGGGAGGTCTGAAGAGAGAAAGAGAGAGAACACAAACAACATCAAACCGTCAGTTCTCCAACATCTTGGAAACGTACGGACCGTCATTATCATAACCAAACCTTCTGTAATATTGCTTTGTTCCCAGAGCACTCGTAACAACAACCTTTTTCAGATCGTATTCCTCCCGAGATATCCGCTCAGCCTCTGAGAGAAGAACACTTCCATAACCCTTATGTTGCCACGCTTTCGCCGTACGTTTTCCAACAGGAACCAAAGGACCGTAAACATGTAACTCACGAACAATCGAAGCTACTCCAGAAAGAATTTCGGGTCTATGCGCCTTTTCGGAAGGAACACGAAGCCTAAGATAACCGATGAGAACGTCGTTGATCGTATCTTCAATGGAGATGAAAATGTCCTCTCCTTCTGAAGCCCTCTCTTTGCTAGTCATAATTTGTATATTGTTGGGATCAGGCTTCACTCCGTCTTTCAGCCAACGATGCCCAACCTCACGACAGCGGATGCATCGACACTTCATCTTTTGCTCCCTAAGTCTCTGCAAAACCATCTGGCGAAGATTACCCTTGTTTACGCCCGCCTCGATTAGAAACGCGGGGATGTCCCTCTGAACCCTCATGATCCGAACCCACCGAGGAACCATCCTCTTCACCTCCAGAACAAGTTGAACTGCCTCCTCCGTGGTACAGGGCTGATACTTCCCCTGACTCCACCACTCGTAAGCCTTTGTCCCCTTTATGACAAGGCAGGGATAAATCTTAATCATGTCCGGCTTGAAGCTGGAATCCTTAAAGATCCTCTGGAAACCCTTCAAGTCGCGATCATAATTTGAACCGGGTAGTCCCGGCATGAGATGGTAAGCTACCTTCAGTCCAGCATCCTTCAATATGCGGGTGGCTTCAACAACGTCCTGAACGGTGTGTCCCCGACCGACTAGGTTGTAGATGTCGTCATAGATGTTTTGGACGCCCAGTTCCACGCGAGTTACGCCCATGGACAGCATGTGGTCAATGTGGTTTTCTTTGGCCCAGTCGGGGCGTGTCTCCACTGTGATGCCGACGTTGTGGATTTGGCTTGTTTCTGCGCTTTTTTTGGCTTCTTCCAGTGAGGTAGATTTTTTCTTGGTGATTGCATCTAGGCAGCGTTGAATAAAGCGTTTTTGATAGTTGAGGGGCATGTTGGGGAAGGTTCCGCCCATCACGACTAGTTCTACTTTGTCTACGGTGTGTCCGATTGTTTGTAGCTGTTTGATACGGTTTTTGACCTGTCTGTAGGGGTTGAATCCGCTTTGTATTCCTCTCATGGTTGCTGGTTCGTGTCCTGTGTAGCTTTGAGGAACTCCGTAAGGTGGTCCGCCTGGACAGTATGCGCATGGAGGTTTTTGGGGGCAAGGCCATGGTTTAGTCATCACAGCGACTATTGTGACTCCGGAGATTGTGCGGATTATTTTTCTGCGGAGTACGGGTAGGAGTTTGGTTTTTTCGTGGGTTTTGAGGTGGGGTATTAGTTTGGAGTTGGGTGGGATTTTTTTTAGATTGTATTTTTTGGTTATTTTTGTTTTGATTTGGTTTAGGTCTTGTTTTGTTGGGTTTGGGATTTTCATTAGTTGTTGGATGATTTCTCTGTAGGCTTTTTTGCTCATGGGGTTTCAATTAGTATAGCATTGTGGTTTCAGATAAATGCTGTAGTTTCTGAGTTGTTGTGTCTCTTTCTCTCTGTTATGGGTCCCAAAAAAATTTTTAGACTTCATATACCCCCCTCTAGATGATTTTGTTTGTTGTGGACGTTGTTGATCTCTCTCTTTCTACTTCGTATACGGGGGAGAGGGTCAACGAAGGGTTTTTGATTGCAGTGGATGGGTTACTCGTAGGTTACGTTGAAGATGATTGTATAGCCGTTGGTGCATATTGGTTTGATGGTGTAGGTTCCGGTTGCGTGGATGATTGCGCGCGCCAAAATGATCTTCTCTATTTTTTGGTTATTCTGAATGTTGATTCTTGCTTCACAAGTTTAATATTACTTTGCTGTAAAACTCAGAGGCAAGCGCACAGCGCGAATTGCGTGTATCCCCAAATAATGGGAGGATCACGCATACCCTTTATAGGGTATACACAATTCCCTTCTCCGAGAAAGCTGGAATGAGTAAGATCATGGAGCGTTCCAGACCATTAAATAATGTCGCGAGCACATCGCCGCCCAAACGGACAACTTAACCAACTAATAGAATTTTAGAGGAAACATCAGACTTAGATATTAACCATATTAAAAAATGGATAGAAGATAGTTGTACTTGTGGAATGTTATTCCACTACAAGTTCCTACCTATTTGGCGAGCTTTCTTTAGTAGATCTTCTCTGTTGGTTACAGGATTTTTCACTGTGTTTTCAGCTTGTAACGATGCAACGACCTTCATTTTGAAATATTTTTCCAGTATGTTTTTTATCCACTTTACTACGCTACTATAAGCTTCAGGCTTGTCCCACTCATAGGTTATTATAACTACAGCACGCACATTTTTAGGAAATCGAACCTTTTTACTTTCTTCATCGTAGTAGATTAGGCGATCAATGAATATTTTTGCACGAGCACTAACATGTTCGAAGTAAATAGGAGTCCCAAAAACAAGCACATCCATTTTCTCAAGGGACGAAAAAATCAACTTCATGTCGTCTTCCGGGCCATTTACTCCGTACGGTTTGTCTGAAGCGGATGCAATCAGCGGATCTATTCTTAGGTCCCCCAGACATTTTAAGTCTGTTTCATATCCCCTCTCTTCTGCACCTTTCAAAACTTCTTTAACTAGCGTTGCTGTGTTCCCTGAATTGTGGGGACTGGCAACAATCCCTAAAACAACTCTCTTAGAACCTTTCATAACTACTCAATCTTCCTAATTTGTTTCTACAATCTTAATTGGAGATAATAGCATCACGTTCTCAATATTTATGCAATGTGTGCGCACAATCAACATTCAAAAGGCAGTTGTCTTACCATCATATAGGCGTTTTCCCCATCCGAGTAGTATCCCCGAAGTGTCCGCGTGATCTCAAACCCCATCTTCTTGTAAAGGTTTACGGCTGGCGTGTTGCTAGCCCGTACCTCTAGAAAACACTCCTTCGCATTATAGAGCAGCATAGACCGCATAGCTTCCTGCATCAAAGCGTACCCAACACCTTGAC
>Ga0224506_10000817_pt1 | contig 24317 bp, 26 predicted proteins | sample SF_Jan12_sed_USG_2_FD_169108 | JGI IMG/M metagenome (GOLD analysis project Ga0224506, IMG submission 169108) | Sediment microbial communities from San Francisco Bay, California, United States - SF_Jan12_sed_USGS_8_1 | ecosystem: Environmental > Aquatic > Marine > Sediment | place: USA... | reverse complement strand
GGACTTTTTACAATGTTAAAATCTGGATTTAATAGTTGATATAACCATTCTTTTACTATGGTTTTACCATTGCTACCTGTTATTGCTATTGTATTAAATTTAAATTGATTCCTGTGATAAGTAGCTACGTGTTGTAATACCTCGATACTACTTTTGGATAGAAATACATTCGCTTCTGGAAAAGCGGAATGATCAATTTCATACTCAATTACAAACTGTCTTACTCCTTTATCGTATAGCTCTTGAATATAATGATGACCATCATGCCTAATACCTTTAATAGCAAAAAACAAAGTGCTTTTTGGGTCGGTGATACTACGGCTATCAATAGACAAGTCTTTAAATCTTCCATTATTCGATAGAATAATGTCACCTATAGTTATTTGTGATAAAATAGAAAAGGAATACATATTTGTGAAATATAGACAAGCTAGTTTTAGATATCAACACGAATCAAAATAGTTTCACACCATTGGGTACATTTTTGTCGGAAGTAGCTAAAATCACGTTGTTATTGGTGTCAGGGAAACCTGTAATGAGTATTTCGGAAAGGAAAGAACCAATTTGTTTTACAGGGAAATTGCATACACATATAACTTGTTTTCCAATTAGTTCTCCAATCTCATAATGATGAGTAATTTGGGCACTTGATTTTTTTATTCCCAATTCACCAAGGTTCACCCAAATTTTATAAGCTGGATTTCTAGCTTCAGGAAACGTTTCAACTTTAGTAATTTCACCTACTCTAAGTTCTATTTTTTCAAAATCTTTCCAATTAATTTGTTCCATGTCAAAATAATATTTTTATAGTATAAAAATAAACATTTGTGTCACTATACAGGGCAAACGCATTTAACTTTCCATTAAGTCATTCTGTATGTTTTGTTGGTTATAGCCAACAAAAACAAGGAGGTATCCTAACCAATAGGACATGTATTTACAATATGGTTAAGGTTTCTACAGCAATGAACCAATTATTTTGGTTCATTGCTGTAGAAATTACACAAGAATTTTTAAATGCGTTTGCCCTGTGTCATTATAAAACGCTTGTAACCTTTTTAATAGTTATTCGTATATTTACTGACTCAATATTTTTTATATTTTGAATAAGTGTCTACATACTATTAATAGAATTGTATTTGTACAATTTATAGTGCTTGTTTTAAGTACAACGGGATATGCTATTAATATCACAAACGAAACAGAAAAGAAAGTTGGGGAAAAATTGGAAAAGCCCAAAGATGACACTGAAATAAAAAATTCAGAAAATAAAAAGCTAGACTCTATAGTTTTACAAAAAGACAATTCCCCTGTTGTAAAGCCAAAAATCAAATCAGCATCTTATAATACTGAAATTTATATGGAGCAAGAAAGTTTAAACAAATCTGGTTCTGTAATTACTTTTAATTTCATTCAATACATTATCCAGAATTATAAATTTTCCGAAGAAATGTTTTAGTCATTCGATTAGAATATAAAATAAAGGGTTTTAAACTTTTGATAGAAAAACATCCAGTTCTTTGAGACTAATTTTTTCTTCGTATAGTGCGCGTCCAACAATTACAGCAAACACACCAATATCGTTCAGTCGCTCTATATCTTCAACACTTTGTACTCCTCCACTAGCGAGCACACAAATATCAGGAAACGTATTAATAATATCTTCATAAAGGGAAAAAGAGGGGCCAGACATCACACCATCTTTAATAATGTCAGTAGTTTTGACATATTTTAAACCACGAGAATAAAAATAATCGATATGTTCAAAAAGTTCAATTGATGTATTTTTTTGCCAGCCGCGAAAAGCTATTTTTCCATCTAGAGCATCAGCTCCTAACGTAATTTTTTCTCTACCATAAGAAACAATCCATGAAGCAAAAAGCTCTTTATTAGTAACTGCAATACTAGCTGCTGTAATATAGCTTGCGCCATACTCATAGGCCTTACTAATATCTCCATCCGTAGATATGCCACCTGTAAAATCAACTTTTAGATTAGTGAAACTAGCAATTGCTTCTAATATATGATAGTTTATTGGATTACCTTTTTTTGCTCCATCTAAATCTACTAAATGAACCACTTCTATTCCATGGTCTTCAAATTGTTGACAAAGATCAACAGGGCTTTCATTGTAAAATTTTTTGCTGTTATAGTCACCCTTGCTAAGTCGTACAACTTTGCCATTGAATAATGATACAGATGGGATAATTTGAATCATAGCGATTAATTTAAGCAATGGATGAATTGTAATATACTAAAAATGAATGCCTTTGACAAGTTGAAAATATTCAGATTAATCCCAAAAGTTATATTTTTTTCAGTAATTTCTATTGCCATTGAAGGGCGGAAAAAATATTTCTTAAATTTCGGTCATGAAAACGAAAAACAACATATACCAAATGCAAGGGGTGTCATTAGAAGATATTGCTAATAAATTCGGAACACCAGTTTATGTATATGATGCTAATAAAATACTAGAGAAACTTTCTGAATTGAAGAATGCGTTCTCTAATCATCAATTAAAAATTAAATATGCTGTAAAAGCATTAAGCAATATTTCTATTTTAAAATTATTGAAAAATAATGGAACAGGAGTAGATGTGGTATCCATTGAAGAGGCCAAGCTTGCTTTGAAGGCGGGATATGACCCTCAAGAAATTCTTTTTACACCTAATTGTGTTTCGTTTGATGAAATTCAGCAAGGTGTTGAATTAGGCCTGACTATTAACATTGATAATATATCTATATTGGAGCAGTTTGGCAATAAATACCACAATACTGTGCCATGCTGTATTCGGCTTAACCCACACATAATGGCTGGAGGTAATACTAAAATTTCGACTGGTCATATTGGGTCAAAATTTGGAGTTTCTATTTACCAATTACCTCATTTAATGCGTGTTATTGAGAGTACAAACATTGATGTAATTGGGTTACACATGCATACTGGATCAGACATTTTGGATGCAGAAGTATTTTTGAGAGGGGCAGATATATTATTTGGTATTGCTCATGAGTTTCCTAACCTGAAATTTCTCGATTTTGGAAGTGGTTTTAAAGTGTCCTATAAAGAGGGTGATATTATAACTAATGTTTATGATTTAGGGGTAAAACTTGGAAAAGCATTTGAAGATTTTTGTACTACTTATGGCAGAAATTTGGAGATATGGTTTGAGCCTGGTAAATATTTAGTGAGTGAGGCTGGATATTTTTTAGTAAGTACTAATGTGGTAAAAGTTACTCCAGCTACAGTGTTTGTTGGGGTTAACTCAGGGTTTAACCATCTAATTAGACCTATGATGTATGATGCATACCATGAAATTATTAATATTTCTAATAGTAGCGGTACTAAAAGAATATACACTATAGTGGGGCATATTTGTGAAACAGATACATTTGGAGTGGACAGAAAGATGAATGAGGTTCGTGAAGGTGATATTTTAGCAATAAAAAATGCAGGAGCTTATGGTTTTTCAATGGCTTCTAATTACAATTCAAGATTACGACCAGCTGAAGTTTTAGTGATTAACGGAAAGGCTAAACTAATTAGGGAACGTGAAACCTTCGAGGATCTTTTTAGAAATCAGGTGGAAATAGAAATATAGACTAAAATAATTGATAGTTTCCTCCTTTTCGGAACAAATTGGTGTTTAGAAGAGGTAAGTTTTGATTTTTTAAATATCGCTCTTTTGATACCTGAAAAAGACGAGCAATAATAGTGGCAACTTCTCCACTTCCTGACATTCTACGTTTCCATACTGTATCATTAATCTGTCCTCCATGTAATTCAGCAATTTGGTTAAGTATTTTTTCTTTTCGATTAGGAAATTTCTTAGTAACCCAATCAGAGAAAATCTCTCCAATAGAACCATTTAACCTAACAACAGTATACCCAGCTGCTTTAGCTCCATGCTCTGAAGCACTTTTAATGATTGCAGGAATTTCATGATGGTTTAGCCCTGGTATTATTGGGGCATTCATAACACCTACAGGAATACCTGCACATGTTAATTTTTCCATGGCCTTTAATTTCTTAGACGTACTTGATGTTCTTGGCTCCATAATATTTCTAAGTTTTTCATTTAGGGTATTCATTGAGAAAAATACATGTACTAAATTGAGTTTTGCTAATTCGGAAAGCACATCAATATCTCTTGTTACGAGAGTGTTTTTAGTAATTATCCCTACTGGATGTCTATATTTCAAAAATACTTCAAGAATTTGTCTTGTCAGTTTATATTTTTTCTCCAGTGGTTGATAACAATCAGTATTTCCAGAAAGGATAACAGGAGAAGGTTTCCAAGACTTTTGGAGTAGTGTTTTTTCCAATATTATTGAAGCACTTTTTTTTACTATGATTTTACTTTCGAAGTCGAGTCCAGCATCAAACCCCCAATATTGATGTGAATTGCGAGCATAACAATAAACACACCCGTGTTCACAACCTTGATATGGATTGACGGAATACCTGAAATGCAAATCAGGACTATCTATTTTATTGATGATGTTTTTAGGAGTTTCAAAGAAAACTTGAGTTTTAGGAGGTTTTATTAACTCTTCATCCAACCCTTCAATGTGTTCTTTTACGTAATTTGTTTGAGAGAAAGGATTGTTGGGTTTTATTTGTGATCCTCTACCTTTGAATTCAGAATTAATCATTTACTAATTTACTATATAAATTAGTAAAGTCTAAAATATTTAGTATTAAATATATGTTCTATTTTAGAATTTTAGATTGATCAATGTGATCAAGAACCTCTCTAGAAAAAACAGAACATCCCTTTGCACTTCCATTATTTCCCTGCATTGGGTAAATAAAATATTCTCTATAGCTATTTTCACCTTTTACGCTACTATTAATGATGAAATTCAATTTTTCACCCTTAATAGCCCTATCGTAATATCCTTTCCATTCGTCCTTTACTTCTCCCAGCATGTTAAGTGCATTAGTGCCAACATCTAACCCTTCGTATTGAGTATTTTTATAACGATTTTTGATGGCGTCATTCACTACAGTAACTCTGTAGTCATTATCGATAGCAATAATTGAGTCTCGTGTGTTGTTAATGAGAGAGTTCATAGCTATTTCTTTTTCTTTCAGTTCATTTTGTAATATGCGGTCTTTTGTAATATCTCTAGTGATAACAGATATCCCAATTATCTCTCCAATATTGTCTTTTATTGGGTTGTAGTACTTTTCTGAATAGGCAACCTTGCCCTCTACAATCTCTTCTTCTACCTGAACATATGACTCTCCTTTTAGAGCCCTATCATATTTCTTTTTCCAATAAGCTGCTTTTGATTCTGGTAAAACTTCAAGAATATTAGTTCCTGGCACTAAATCAATCCCTAAGTTGAGGTATTTATTTTTTAATGCTGCATTTACTACCAAAATAGTATAGCTGGTATTTATTGCAAAAATAGTATCATCAGTATTATCAATGAGCGATCGAATATTGAATTCTTTTTCTTTCAGTTCATTTTGAGTTCTGGTCATTTCTTCTTGTGTAGCCTTCAACTCCTCCATGTTTTGTCTCATTTCCTCTTCCTGTGCCCTCATTTGTTCTGTCATCATATCTGCTTCTTCAAGCAATTTCATTGTTTTTTGATTGGTTTTAGCGGATAAAACTGTGGAAGCAATACTCTCACCAACTTTTTCAAGAAATTCAATTTCGATTTCACTGAAAATTTGAAATGAAGCAAATTCAATTACTCCTACGATTACATCATTATTTACTAATGGAATAAGTAATATAGAACGTGGGTTTGCTTGTCCCAACCCGGAAGTAATGTTTACATAATGTTCGGGAACATCAGTAATATAAATAGAATTTTTTTCAAGATAACACTGACCAATTAATCCCTGACCAGGCATTATTTTTTTTTCAATATACTTTTTGCGTTCAAAGGCTCGAGCTCCCATTAAAACAAGTGACTCTTCCCCATTTTCTTCGCCTGCAATAAAGATTCCACCCTGATTAGCCTTCATGTAGGTTACTAATTCAGCTATTACTTTATCACACAAGTCATCTAAATTATTTACATGGTTTCGTAATATTTCACTTATTTTTGCTAAACCTACATTAATGAACTTTTCACGTTCTTCACGTTTTGAGGCATCTTGTAAACTATCCCTCATATTCATGAGTGATTTTCCTAGTTCATCGGTAGTATCTAATGAATATTCTACAGCAAGTTGTCCTTGGCTTAATGTGTCGGCAAATTTGATATTCGCTTCCATATGTTTAAGTCGATCCTCCATGTCAATTTGACTAATGGCTGATTCGTGAGTTTGTCTTCTTTGGATAATACTCCACAACACACATAAGCCAGCATAAAAAATAATTAAAGATAAGTGAATAATAAACGATATAGTATTGAACTGATGGGTATTGGAAAGGTATTCTGTTTCTATTTCAGATAATTGCAGATAGTAAAGAACACTTAATGTAAGTACTGAGTATATTGTGGGTATAAGTATTGTTTTCCAGTTTTCGTAAAATAATAGTGCAGTAAGCGAAATAAAATAAAAGAAATTTACTTCATACATACCATGCATTTGTAGTATGAATTGTAAAGGATAATTCCAGAGTAAAAAACTGATAAAGTATCGATAGAAAGCTTTTTGTTGAAATCTAGATTTAATGAATAGATATACTATTAAAAATAAACCACCTACTCCAACACCTAAAATCCAGGTATTATGAAAAAAAGAAATAGCTACGCCCAGAAAAAAATAGCCTATGATAAACTTATGTATTGTGTTATCTGCCTCTTTATAAACTTTATGGTAAAATGATTTAATTTTTTCTTCAGAGATGTCCATTGAACCCATTATTTATCTGCTTAATAATTATAAAACCCGTTAATATAAGCAAATGGGATTAATCCAGAAAGTCAGAGTAGATTCAATAAATTAAATAGATCATAATATATTGAAATGCAATAAGATACATGTTTTATATTTGAGCTTTATTAAGCTAAACAAAAAACGAATCTACAATTACAAATTATGCATCTAAAGCTTCAACAGATTGTATGTCGTCAGGTAGCATTCTTTTCAAAAGGTTTTCTATTCCTGCTTTAAGCGTAATGGTGGATGAAGGGCATCCACTACAAGAACCTTGAAGCAGTACTTTTACAACCCCTTCATTTAAAGAGTGGAAAGAGATAGCACCACCATCCTGTTCCACAGCTGGCCGGATGTATTCATCCAAAATACCTTTTATTTTCTTTACAGTTTCAGAATCTGATTCATCAAAAGTTTCATCACTAATCTCTTCTAGTAATAGTGGCTTGTTTTCGGTAAAATACTCTGAAATAAATTGCTTTATCTCGTCTCGAATTTCATACCAATTAGCTGCCTCTGTTTTGGTTACTGTCACAAAATTGTTCATGAAAAACACCCTTATAACATCTTCCTTTTTTAATAATTCCTGAGCTAGAGGAGATTTTTCAGCACTTTCAATTGTTGGGAAATCGTAACTTATTCCGTCAGGAAGTAGTGTACGATTAAGTACAAATTTTAGTGAGTTGGGGTTAGGGTTTTCTTCTAAATATATATTGATTGGAACTTGCTGTAGCATATTTCTATTTCTTTAAGTATTTCTAACATTTCTGAATGATGAAAAGTTTACTATTCACCTTTTAATTCTCCTTCTGACTTAGCAATAAGTGTTGATACAGAGGCATCACCAGTAACATTTACAACAGTACGGCACATGTCCAATGGTCTATCTACTGGGAAAATAATGGCTATCCACGCAGGATTAAGACCAACCGACTGTAATACAATAATCATCATTACCAAACCAGCACTAGGGACTGCAGCAGCACCAATAGATGCTAAAGTAGCTGTAAGAACAATGGTTAATTGTTGGATAATAGTTAAATCTACCATATGAAGTTGTGCTAAAAATAATACCGCTACTGCTTGGTATAAGCTAGTACCATCCATGTTTACAGTTGCTCCTATTGGAAGTACAAAGCTGGAAATATTTTTACTTACTCCCATGTTATCTTCCACACACTCCATTGTTACAGGAAGCGTGGCAGCACTTGAACTTGTTGAAAAAGCTAAAAATTGAGCTGGGCTAAGATTTTTGAAAAATTGTTTATAGGTAATAGATTTTGTAAATATTGCCACTAGGTTTGGGTATAATACAAATACAATAAATGCCAAACCTGCCAATAGTGTAAGAGAATATGACCCCAATCCTTTAAATATTTCAAAAACTTCAGCAGGAGTATTAGCCATTTTTGCAATTACTCCAGCTAATAGTGCAAAAACGAAAAAAGGTGCCGCTTTCATTACTAAATCAACCATTTTTAAAAACACTTCATTTACTCCATTAATAAAGTCAATTACAGGTTTTGCCTTGTTTTCGGGAATCATAATAAGTGTGATGCCAAAAAATATAGCAAAGAAAATTACTTGTAGCATTAGACCATTATTTGAAATGGAAAGCACAATATTTTCAGGTATTATATCTACTAAAAATTTTAATGGACTAGCGTCTTTATTTTGCTTTGCTGAGGACATTCTAGATTCTACAACCTTTTTTTCCTCATCGGTCATTTCGACACCCTCACTTCTTACTTCCGATACAACATCGGTATATTTAGGGTTATTGGTAAAAGTTTTACCATCAAGAATTTCAATATTATTATTATTAGCCCACTGTTCGTATTTAATTCTATTTTTAATACGTTGACCCTCCTCTACAAACGAGCCAGGTTTTACTACATTAACCAATAGTAGTCCTATTCCAACTGCAGTAACTGTGGTAATAAGGTATAGAAGTAAAGTTTTTCCTCCTAACCTTCCTAATTTAGTGATGTCCTTTAGGTTTGAGACACCTCCAATAATTGAAAATAGCACCAAAGGCACTGCGATAAATTTTAACAGTCGTATAAAAATAGTTCCAAAAGGATCAATCCAATTGATGGTGAATGAGTTCCATCCCATTGAGCTTGAGACAAATGCGTAAATTATACCTGCTAATAAGCCAAATAAAATTTTGATATGTAAAGGAAGTTTTTTCATGAAATTGATAATAGTTAAACTATGAAAATTAGCTACCGAAGGTAGGAGTAAGATTTCTTAAATAAAAATCGGCAATGGTAATAGCTGACATGGCCTCTACAATAGGCACAGCCCTAGGCACTACGCATGGGTCGTGCCGACCTTTTCCCGATACTGTAACTTCATTGCCATCTATGTCAACACTTTGTTGATCTCGCATTATGGTTGCTACTGGTTTGAAAGCTACATTAAAATATATGTCTTCTCCATTAGAGATGCCACCTTGCACTCCTCCAGAGTTATTAGTTTTAGTTTTTATTTCTCCTTCTTTATTGTAAAATATATCGTTATGTTCCGAACCTTTTTGCTTTGTGCCTTCAAAACCACTACCAATTTCAAATCCTTTCACAGCATTTATGCTAAGCATTGCCTTACCCAACTCTGCATGAAGACGATCAAAGACGGGCTCACCTAATCCGGCAGGAGTATTTTTTATAACACAGGTAATAACACCTCCAATAGTATCACCTTGCTTGCGAATGTTGTCTATTAATGAAATCATTTTTTCTGCCATTTCACTATCGGGACAGCGAACGATATTAGTTTCAGATGCAGAAAGATTGAGTTCATTATAAGGTTTATCTAATTTCAATTCACCTACTTGTGACACATAGGCACTAAATTGAACATTAATCTTTTTAAGAAAAATTTTTGCAATAGCTCCTGCAGCAACCCTTGCAGCAGTCTCTCGTGCACTACTTCTACCACCTCCTCTATAATCTCTAATGCCATATTTTTTCTGGTAAGTGTAATCTGCATGAGAAGGGCGATATTTATCAGCTATATGTGAGTAATCCTTACTTTTTTGATCGCTATTATGAATAGTAATAGCAATTGGAGTTCCTGTGGTTTTACCTTCAAACACCCCAGAAAGAATTTCAAATTTGTCTTCTTCTTTTCTTTGTGTTGTAATTTTTGATTGACCAGGTTTTCTTCTGTCGAGTTCATTTTGAATAAATGACTCATCAATATCCAGTCCTGCTGGACAGCCATCAATTGTTACTCCTATAGCCCTGCCATGAGATTCGCCAAAAGTTGTTATTTTGAAAAGTGTACCGTAAGAATTATTCATTTATATTTTTTTGAAAAACAAAAACCCTGAAAGACCCAACATAATGAAAATAAAGATGTTCACCAATAATTTTGTCTTTTCGTACTCATTCACACTTTCAAGTTCATTGTCTTCCAATTCTATCCAGTCATAAAAAGCCCCAAGATCATTTGCCTTGATATGTTCATTTTTTTTACTTTCTCCAATTACATTTAAAACTTGCTGAGAACGCAAAGTATCATATTCATGTTTTGAAGGACTAAAAAATATCCATTCAAAGTAATTATTTAATTGATGCTTGCCAGGTTCATTAGGAATACCGAAATAACTAAAAGTTTTAGATCCCGTAACTTTATTATTTCTTCGACTAATGTTTTGCATAATATTAGGGTCATAAAAATCAAAATTTTTAGTTTCAGGCAGCAATGGTTTTTCTATTGCTGAAATATTACCTGCACCATAAATACTAAATTGGTAAGAAAAACTCTGTCCAGTTTGCAAATCATTACTGCTAATTTTTTCATCTAAACGATAATCACCAACAGCAACTTTATCTTTTAAAGGATGAGCAGGGAGTTCTTTTACGTTCACTTTTTTTGCTTTTGAATAGAATGTTTTAAAATCCTCTTGTCTGTTTTGACCAAAAAAAGAAGGGTTTCGAGCTACTTTATATTTTATCATTTTTAACTCTACTGAAGGAAAATCTATAGTTTCGGTATTTAGAGGATAGAAAGTGGCTTGGTAAAGTTTGTACTTAGCATACCCTTTATTATTAATAGTTACTGGTTCACCATTTATATTTTCAATATTAAAATTTTCTTCCCAACAATTCTCAGGTCGCAATTTTTTAAGAATTTCATTCAATTGCTTACCTAATTCATGAAATTGTAAAGGTGCACGATTGTCGTTAGCTACATAAAATGATAGAGTAGTTGTAAAACCTTCACCAATATATACTTCATTCTTATCAACAGTTAAAGCTAAAAAAGCATCCTCTTCAATATCTACATATTCTGTTGGGGCTGACCGGCTTCTGCCAAAAAAATCTTCAAATGGGTCGCGGTTAAAGGGGCTATTATTCTGTCTTCTTTGAGTAGGAGCTCCCACTTTTATAGTTTTTCCAGGAGAGCTAACAGTATTGCCATTTATTTCCATTTGAAAAGGGGGGAGTGTGAATGTCCCTTGGCTTGTTGGGGCATAAGTCATAATAATTTTATGGCTTGAACTTATTTGACCGTTTACGATATTGGTACTCGATTGGGATGATGTACCTCTTTTTGTAAATCCAGAAAAGTCTGGAAATTCATCATAACTTTTTATTCTACCATTTTTCACAACAATAGAAATTGTAAACCCTTGATTTTCAGCTATTTCGTTTGGCCCTAATTGTATTTCAATTTCTTGAGAAAAACTTTGTGCAGAAAAAAGAATAACAATTATAGATAAAAAGACGTATTTCAAAATAGTATTACTTTGCATAATTAACTTATTTATGAGACATCAACTGTTCGGCAAATTTAACAGTAAACTTTAGTTTCATTTACTATTTTGTATATTAAAGGTTACAATAAGTGATAGTTGTTGAAAAACTATTAAAGGCTATTAATCAAACAATATGTTAGAATACGAAAAAACAATTCTGAAGAAAGTAAGCTTTGATGGTAAACTTTTTGAGAAAGAATTAAATAAAGCAATAAAATCATTAGTACAAGAAGAAATACAAGAACTTGAAAATTGGTGTTATGCTAATTTTTTGGAGGAACATCACCAGATAGTGCTTAATAGGTGTTTTGTTACAGCATAAATATATTGAAAGATATTAAAGTAGTAGGTAACTCAATTGTTTAAGTTAAGTTTATTCAACTCTTCATTAATAATCTTACTAATTTCATCGGGTCGAGTGAGAGTTATCATATGCGACCCACCATTAATTAAATGGTTGTAATTTACATTTTTAATAGGAATAGTATTGTCTTTATCGCCATGTATATGCACGATGTTTTTGGAATAAGTTTTTCGATCCCATTTAATGATCATTTGTACTGACCGTTTCATGAAATATTTATTTTTGTCTGCCAACATGCTTTTAAAAGTTTCTTTTTCTTTATTTCTATCAGGTTCTACTAAGGGTTGCATAATAGTAGCACCTCTCTTTATAGCTCTGCTGGAAAACATTTTGTACAAAGGAACTATTTTTTGAAAACGATATCTAAAAGGTAATTCATATTGTGATTTTGCACTTGATATGATTATTATTTTTTCGGGAGTAAGAAACTCATTCATCTCAGTGGCAAGCATTCCTCCTAATGATACACCTATAAGGGCAAATTTTTGAGTAGTGTCAATTTGATATGATAATTGCAGTGCATATTCTTTTAATGAAGTATTCTTTTCAGGAACGTGATATTTGATGTGTTTCATGGTATAATCTTCAATGGTAAGATTACCAAATAATCTCTCGTCAGCCCCTTGCCCAGGAATTAAATATATTATAGGCCTTGGTTGTTGACTATAAACGTTCGTGCTAATAATAACTCCTAGAAATAGATAAGCGTATTTCATTTACTTACTACTAATAAATGGTTTGTATTTTTAGTCAATAAATTTTGTATTGATGTTACTCAAATATATGAAAGTAGAGTTTTATAACTCACTTCCATTCTAAGGTATTCAGTAAATGAATAATATCCTTCTTTACATATTCAATTGCAGGAGCTAGAGAGTCATTCTGAACTTTAGTGTTAAAATATAGAGCTCCTCTCATAAAATTATTGACTGAATCAGTACAAACAAACTGAAATTGACTGGGAACATCTCCATAAAGTTCAGCTACAGAAGCAGTTTTACCAGAAGCAGTTTTCATAATGATATCATCAATAGAGTATGCTTTCACTTGATGCTTTGAGGTAAGAAAATAGGAATCGTTGAAAAGTTCTTTCAGTTTTTCTTCATTTTGATTAAGCTCAATATATGTAATGTGGATATTAGCTAAAAGCTTGGGATAATATACTTCTACCCAATATTCACTGGAAATGGATGAAGTATCTTTTAGCAATTGAGCATGTAAAGAATACTGAAAAGAATAGGGTAAGGTGTCAGGAAGATTTTGGTAAGTTGGCTCGGGCAAGTCCAAACGGTTGAATCCTTTCGGTTTAGGAACATATTCATGATTACAGCCCCATATAAGTATTATTGTAAATAATAAAACTTTTTTACTCATCTATCTTCACTTTTATTTTTTTGATACGCCTATTATCAACAGCCATTACAGTAAACGTATATTTATCGAAGTGGATTTTTTCATCTACAAAAGGCAGTGTAGAATTGATTTCTAAAATTAGTCCACCTAACGATTCACTCTCGCCCTTTATTGTATCAAATATAGATGGATCTATCCCTATTACTTTGCAAAAATCATTTAATGAAGTTTTTCCTTCAAAAATAAAGGTAGATTTATCTATTTTTCGATAAGATTTATCATCATCATCAAACTCATCATTAATTTCCCCTACAATTTCTTCTATAATATCTTCTAGTGTAATTAACCCAGAGGTTCCTCCGTATTCATCTACAACAAGTGCCATGTGTACACGTTTTTCTTGAAAATCTTTAAGTAATGAATCAATTTTTTTTGTTTCGGGAACAAAATAAACAGGTCGGATTAATTCACGCCAGTTAAAGTGTTCATCTTCATCAACAAACGGTAGTAGGTCTTTGATGTATAAAATACCTTCAATTTTATCAATAGTTTCAATAAAAACCGGAATTCGTGAATATCCTGATTTATTAATTTTATCCATTAATTCATGGAAACCTATTTCCATATCGAATGCAGTTACTTCAGTACGAGATTTCATCACTTGTTTTACTGTGAGCGTACCGAAATTCATGATGCCTCTCAGAATTTCTTTTTCCTCTTCGGTTGTTTCTTCGTTCTCAGTTGTAATCTCTAAAGCCTTATGAAGTTCATCTACAGAGGTATCATACCCTTTTTTCTGAAATCGTTTATCTATAAAATTACCGTATGTCAATAAAATCCATGATAATGGTTTTAATACTTTACTAAAAAACTGTAAACTAGGAGTCATAATAGTAGCTAATTTTATATTTTTTTGATTAGCAAATAACTTTGGAATTACTTCACCAAAAAACATTAATGTAAGTGTTACAATTGAAAAAAACGCAATATAAATCCCTTTATCAGGGCTTTTACCAAATGCTCTCCACATTACTACTGTAGTAAACATAACGAATGCTACATTCAAAAAATTGTTAAGAATTAGAATAGTGGCCAAAAGCCTTTTAGGGTTTTCTAGCAGTTCTCCCAACTTTTGTTTGGTATTACTATTACTTTTCCGACATTTTTCAACTTCTTCTTGAGAAAGCGAAAAAAATGCCACTTCTGATCCAGAAATAAGAGCTGAACAAAGTAATAAAATAACAAGAATAACACTGTTTACAGAGTAGTAAACGATAGAGTTACTAATAAATTCTACAAATAAATACAGACTCGGAGGTTCGTCTATGGATAGTTCCAAGAGAGTGTGTTTAGTTCAACATCATTAAAATGGAAGGTCGTCAGCACCATCTTCCATGGCAATATCAGCAACATTAGAAGTTGTACTTTCTTGTACATTTATTGCTGCTGAATCTGGTTGTGGTGTACTTTTATTACTACTTTCATTTGAACCCTTAGTGCTTAACATTGTCATATTATCACCTACAACTTCAGTAGTATATCTTGTAACACCATCTTTTTCCCAAGAGCGAGTTCTTAATTTTCCTTCCACATATACCATATCTCCTTTTTTAAGATATTTTTCAGCAACGTCTGCTAACCCTCTCCAAAGAACTACATTGTGCCACTCGGTTACCTCTTTTCGCTCGCCAGAATTTCGATCTTTATATACTTCTGAAGTTGCAACAGAAAAATTTGCCACACCAACTCCTGATTCCAAATGGCGCACTTCAGGATCTTTTCCCAACCTACCTACTAAAATCACTTTATTAACACCTGACATAATCTACTTTTTTACAAATTTACGTATTCTTTTATAAACATACCTAAAAAATATATTGGTTCAAATAGTTGTTTATCAAAATAGGTTTTGGCAATTCTGACATTTCATTTTTTGAAAAAAATATTCCTTCAACAGGAAGATCAATATTATTGTTTTGTACATCAACTTTAATAAAGCGAGCATGAATGCGTTGGTGGGTAAGGATGTGCTTATATTCTTTTGATATATTGTCAATAATGAAAGTCAATGATTTATTTGAAAGCACTTTTAATACAGTTTCAATATTTTCTTTTTTAATGGTTTCAACAAGAGGAAAATCATATAGTCCTTGCCAAATGTCTTTATCCTCTCGTTCTTTCATTATAATTTCTCCATTCATCTCAATTATAATATAATAAAAGTAACGATTTTTAATTTTAATTTTTTTCAGTTTTACTGGTAGTTGATTTTGAGTGTGGTTTAAATAAGAATAACAACCATCCATTAATGGACATGAATTGCAAGATGGATTTTTGGGTGTACAATGGATCGCACCAAATTCCATTATTGCCTGATTATATGTGTCGGGATGATTTCGGTCTATTAATTGATTTGCTATCACATTAAATTTTTTAATTCCTTTCGATGAAGCTATGTCAGTTTTTATCCCCCAAAAACGAGCAATAACTCGAAATACATTACCATCTACCACTGCTACAGGCTCTTTATAACAAAAAGATGCAATAGCAGCTGCAGTGTAAGGCCCAATACCAGGTAATTTTATTAATTCAGAATAATGATTTGGAAATTTCCCAGAATATTGTTTTACAATAAGTTTTGAACATTTGTGTAAGTTTTTTGCTCTAGAGTAATATCCTAGACCCTGCCATAATCGCAATATTTTTTTTTCAGAAGCATTAGCTAAGTCATCTATTGTGGGAAAATTTGTTATAAAACTAATATAGAACGGCAATCCCTGAATTACCCTAGTTTGTTGAAGTATTATCTCTGAGAGCCATATTTTGTATGGATTTTTTGTTTTTCTCCAAGGTAAATCTCTTTTGTTCAGATCATACCATTTCAAAAGAATGTCAGAAAAATTGGCGGAGAAATTATTTGTAGATAGGTGCAATTAACAGCTTGATTTTGAAGTTATAAAAATAGTGTTTTTCGATTTTTATATCGTATAGTGTGGTGTAGTTTTGTATGTAAAATTATTGAAGAAAGTTATAGTAACAATTTAAACAGTATATAAAGTGACTAAAGCAGACGTAATATCAGAAATTTCAGAGAAGACAGGGATTTCTAAGGAAGATGTACAAATTACAGTGGAGGCTTTTTTTAACGTTGTAAAAGGCTCAATGGCAGACGGGCATAATATCTATGTTCGAGGGTTTGGTAGTTTTGTTAATAAGAAGAGAGCAAAGAAAATTGCCCGAAATATTTCTAAAAATACAGCCATAGTTATTGACGAACATTATATTCCTAGCTTTAAGCCTTCAAAAGTATTTGTTGAGAAAATCAAAACGAGCGAAAAGGTTAAAGTTTAAGCAAATATTGCTAATTTTGTAGGCTTACTTATTATAAAGCCTTAGTACATGTTGAGAACACGTTTGCTATTATTTTTGGCCGGTATTTTATTGTCGGCTTTATTATTTTTATTCCCTAAAGTAGTAGTGGATAATAAAAAAGCTCAAGTAGCTGTTTCAGAGGATCAATCCATTGAAGAAGACAATCATTCTGATCATGAATCTGATGATTTTTTTAATCACTCCCCATCAATTGACCCTTCTACACTAGAAGAGATAAATAAATTAAGAGAATTATTTAAAAATAATATTAGTAACAAAAAAAGTGCTACCTTTGCGGATTCATTAGCTACCCTTTTCTATACTATTGGTAAATTGGATAGTGTAGTAAAGTACAGAAGTTGGGTTGCTGATAATTTTCCAAACGAGGAAAATAGAGAAATTGCTGGATTAGCTTATTATGAAGCATTTGGATATGCTATTGACGATGATAAGGTAAAGCTATATGGAAATAAAGTTAGGAAGTATCTTGGTGATATATTTGAAAGTCATCCTGATCGACTGGACTTAAAAGCTAAAATAGCTATGACTTATATATCATCGCAAAATCCAATGCAAGGGATAATGATGTTGCGTGAAATTATAGAAGTAGATGCTGAAAATGAAGAGGCATTGTATAATTTAGGCTTATTATCTCGACAATCGGGACAAATGGAAAAAGCTTTAGTTCGCTTTGAAAAAATACTTTCAATTAACCCCAATCATATTCAAGCAAGATTCCTTTTAGGAGTTACCCTTAAGGATTTGGGAAAGAATAAAGAAGCTATTGAGCAGTTTGAAATTGTAAAACGCACAGAAAACGACCCAACTGTACTAGCTACAGTGAATAGTTATCTGGAAGAAATAAAATAAAATATTGTTGAACATTCGAATGCTATAAAAAATATAGCAGGAGAGTAAAAATTTAAAAATTATGCCTTGCGGTAAAAAAAGAAAAAGACATAAGATTGCTACTCATAAGAGGAAGAAGAGACTAAGAAAAAATAGACATAAAAAGAAGTAATTTTTTTGATTTAGCCACAGTTCACTGACTTGTGGCTAAAATAGTTTTTGTGCTTCATCTTATTTTGGTGAAGTTATTATCATATTATTTAGACATTTAAATTTAAAATTTTGAGTAACGAATTAGTAATTAATTCAACTCAAAACGGATGTCGTATAGCTCTTTTAAAAGACAAAAGTCTTGTAGAATACCATCAAGACGAGGATAACTCTCAATTTAATGTGGGAGATATTTACCTCGGAACAGTAAATAAAGTGGTACAAGGTTTAAATGCTGCTTTCATAAACATTAATTATGAAAAAGACGCATTTTTACATTATCACGATTTAGGTCCTAGATACCGTTCGTTAACAAAGTTTACACAATTAGTAAAAACGAAAAAAAATGCAACGAGCAAACTTGACAGGTTTAAAATTGAACCTGAAATTGATAAGCTTGGAAATATAACCCAAGTATTATCGAAGAACCAACAGGTGTTGGTTCAAGTGGTAAAAGAACCAATTTCTACAAAAGGGCCACGACTTTCGTGTGAGTTGTCATTAGCGGGTCGCTATTTAATACTAGTGCCATTTGCTAATGCAGTAAGTATTTCTAAGAAAATATTTAAGAATGATGAGCGAAAACGCTTATCAAGATTAATCAGTTCCATAAAACCTGCAAATTTTGGTGTTATTATCCGTACCGTTGCAGAGGGTAAAGAGGTTGCCGAGTTAGATAACGATTTACGCAATCTTGTAAAAATATGGGATAATTGTGTAAAAAATCTCAAACATGCTAAGACTGGTCAGAAAGTAATAGGAGAGATGGGAAAAGCATCATCGTTATTGCGTGATGTTTTAAATGAATCTTTTGATACTATAGCTATAGATGATAAGGAGATATTTGAAGAGGTAAGGTCGTATACGAGAAGTATAGCTCCCGAAAAGGAGAAAATCGTAAAACTGTATAATGGCAAATCGAAAATATTCGAAAATTTCGGCATCGAGAAACAAATTAAATCGGCATTTGGTCAGTCAGTAAGTATACGTGGCGGAGGCTACTTAATTATTGAGCATACAGAAGCTTTACATGTTATTGATGTAAATAGTGGTAATAAGTCGAACAAAGAAAGTAATCAGGAGACAACAGCATTATCTGTAAATTTGGAAGCAGCTCGTGAAGTGGCACGTCAGCTTAGGCTACGCGACATGGGTGGTATTATTGTGGTGGACTTCATCGACATGAGGAAGGCCGAGAATAAGAAGCTAGTATTTGAACTCATGAAGAAAGAGATGTCTAGCGACCGTTCAAAAAATACTGTTTTGCCTTTGACAAAGTTTGGACTAATGCAAATTACCAGACAAAGGGTGCGACCTGAAATGAATATTACTACTAAGGAGGTATGCCCAACTTGTCAGGGAAGTGGAAAAATTTCAGCTTCTATTTTAGTATCTGATCAAATAGAAACTCATTTGGATCATTTGGTGAACAAGCAAAATGAAAAATCAATAAGTATTGTACTTCACCCTTATCTATATTCATATTTTATTAATGGAGTTTTTTCAACTCGTTTAAAATGGTACTTTAAATACTTTCGATGGATAAAGATGGTTCAAGACAGCTCATTAGCTATAAACGAATACAAATTTCTTAACAAGGAAAAGGAGGAGATAGCTTTGTAATAAAACTATTTAATATCTATAAAAAAATCCTCATATTTAAGTTAAAGAACTTTAATGTGAGGATTTTTCATTTTACAGATCATATATAGTCATAAATAGTGATTGTGAGCAGTGTTCGAACATAAATCTCACACTGTAGTACCATGTTGAGTGGTAATTACTCTAAGTAATTGATATATAGTTAGTTTTGCTCTGTATAAAAAATATTTAATCAAGACTCTTTTCTTGAGATGTAAGAATTAGAGTAAACTTCCTAAATCAAACCATCACAATTTTGCATTTTGTAAGGTAAATTTTATGATATTGTAGATTAGCTAGAACATAAGGACTAATTGAAATCATAATGCGATATTTATATAGCCCAATTAATAAGATGTTACCCATGGTAACATATGCCATTCTTGTTTTTACAGGCTTGATAAACGTAGCTATTGTCGATTATTCCTATTATATGGGAGACTATTTTGGAGATTATAGTTTAATTGATTTAGAGTTGGCAGGAAGTGTTGTAAATGCAAATACAATTTTAGATTATTGGAAAAACTCAGATGTTTTACAATGGGTTTATTTTCATATAGGTCTTGATTATCTTTTCCTTGTTACATATACTGTTTTTTTATTCTTCGCATGTCATGTTTCTGCTATGCAAATAAAAGCATTTCCCTTTTTTCTATACCTTGGTTTAGTGGTAGGGTGGCTTCAACCTTTGGCAGGAATTTTGGATTTTATAGAAAATTATGCGCTAATTCATGTGATTTTAGGCACTACAGATGAATTTTGGCCAAAACTATCAAGTTGGTGTGCCATGCCTAAGTTTGCAATAGCACTATCAGGAATGGCGTATTGTGTGATAGCACTCACAATTGCTACATCTTCAGGAATATTATCTAAGGTCAATAAATCTTAGTTTTTATAAACTATCGCAGGTTCATCAAACATCCATTTTTTTCATAAAATCAATCTTTATTTTTTTCTTTACGTTACTGAAGTATAAAGTAAGATTATGAAAAGAATACTAACCTATATCACAATATTATTGGGGATATCAACTACTTATAGTTCAACCTATTATACTGAAACAGAAATCATGAATAAGAATAAAAATTTAAAAGAAGTTACTTTTGGGGCAGGATGTTTTTGGTGTATTGAAGCAGTTTTTGAAGAACTAAAAGGAGTTGTTTCAGTAGAATCGGGATATAGTGGAGGAGCTGTAGAGAATCCAACATATAACCAAATAGGCACAGGTACAACAGGACATGCCGAAGTAGCCAGAATTGTTTATGATGCCGATATAATAAACTTTAAGGAATTGCTTGAGGTTTTTTGGCAAACGCATGACCCAACAACACTAAATAGGCAAGGAAATGATGTAGGAACGCAATATAGGTCTGTTGTTTTTTATCATGATAAATCTCAAAAAGAACAGGCTGAACATTATAAAGATGAATTGAATAAATCAGGAGCTTTTTCTAAAACTATTGTTACAGAGATATCCCCATTGATTAACTACTATAAAGCTGAAAATTACCATCAAAATTATTATAGCCTAAATCCTAATCAAGGATATTGCCAGTATGTGATTGCTCCTAAAATGGAAAAATTCAGAAAAGCATTTAAAGAGAAGTTAAAATAACTGCATTAATTGTTGGGAAATTGTATTTTTAGTCTCTCAAACAAATTAATTATTATGCGTATCAAGTTTTTATTTATTGGTTTATTGTCTGTAATAATCATTAACGTACATGCACAGACGCAAACAGGTAAGGCATCCTATTATGCAGATAAGTTTGAAGGTAGAACCACCGCTAATGGGGAAAAATATAAACACTCTAAATTAAGTGCTGCCCACAGATTTTTGCCATTCGGAACAGTCGTAAAAGTCACGAATTTAAAAAATGGTAAATCTGTTGAGTTAAGAATTAACGATAGAGGGCCATTTGTAGATGGGCGTATCATTGATATTTCGAAATCAGCAGCAGAACGTCTAGATTTTATCCATGATGGTATAGCGGATGTAAAAGTAGAAGTTATTGATCATGGTGATGGTAAAGGAGGAGGGCTTACTCAACCAGGTTATCATAAAGAAGTGGAGGAAAAGGAATTTTATTCCATTGATGTTGATAGAACAAAACCAAAAGGTTTCGGTGTTCAGATTGGACTGTTTCAAGAAATGGCAAATTTGGTTCGATTAACTCAAAATCTAAAATCATCATATAAGAAGAAAGTTACACTGTTAGTGAAAGTGGTAAATGAAAAAAAAGTTTATGCTATAATTATTGGAGAATTTCCGAATAGAGAAAAAGCGTTATTATTTAAAAAGAACGTTGCAAAACGTTATCCCGATGCATTTATAGTTGATTACTCAAAACTTTAAATATATGTCTACTGATCCACTATTTGATTTAAAATTCCCTATTGGGAAGTTCAATGCCCCAGATGAAATTACGTCAAAACATATTGAAGAATGGATTGCTCAAATAGAATCGCTTCCGATACGGCTATCAAAGTTAGTAGCAAATGTAACGGATGTACAATTAGACACACCTTACCGACCTGATGGTTGGACGATTCGGCAAGTAATTCACCATATTCCTGACAGTCATATTAATAGTTATATGCGTTTTAAGTGGGCATTAACGGAGGATAATCCAACTATAAAAGCGTATAAAGAAACTGCTTGGGCAGAGTTACCAGACACTAAAAATCATCCTATTCAAATTTCACTAGATTTATTGACAGTAGTACACGCAAAATTGGTAACACTGTTTAGTAGCATGTCTCCTGAGCAAATGAAAAGAACATTTATTCATCCAGCATCGGGAAAAGAAGTATCCTTAGAAAGAAATATTGGTTCTTATGCTTGGCATGGCAATCATCATTTGGCACATGTGGGTTTGGTAGTGAACCAATAATACTATTCCTCTAGCTCAACTATAACTTCTATTTCTACCGTGATGTTAGAAGGTAAAGAGATATGACCAACCGCTGCTCTAGCATGCTTGCCTTTCTCTCCAAAAACAGATACCATCAAATCAGAAAAGCCATTAATTACTTTTGGTTGATCATAAAAATCGGGAGTAGAGTTGACCATCCCACGGACTTTAACAAATTGCTTTATTTTGCTAAGATCACCAGTGGCAGCCTTTAAAGTTGCCAAGATATTTATTCCTGCTAATCGAGCGGCTTCATATCCTTCTTCTATTGTTAAGTCTTTTCCCAATTTTCCTTTTACATCTGATCCTGTACCCGCAAGAAATAATAAGTTCCCTACTTTTCGCCATTTCACATAATTGGCAACAGGTTGGCTCATCTCAGGTAAACTTATACCCAATGTAACAAGTCGTTCTTCTGGTGTTTGCGCATTAATTTCTGCTATATGAATGATAATTGCTAGTAATAATAATGGGTATACTTTCATGGTTTTGAAGTTAGATTATGATTAATTAGTAGATGCTATTATGTAAAGTGATATAGTACTTTATAAGCTAACTATGCTTAAATATAATAAAATTATATCATACCCATCATGGTCGATTATTTTGTTAGAATAAGAATTAAACACTTTTTTATAAACGAAAGTAAAAGTGCTGATAAATAGTATTATATTTATTTCATACAACTAACCTATTATTATGAAAACAAAAATCATCTTCCTCGGATTGCTCTTATCTTTTCATTTTTCATTTTCCCAAAAAACACAAAAACCTGTTATTCACGGGAAAAACTGGATGGCGATTACTGGAAAACCTTTAGCTGCTACGGCTGGTGCAATGACTTTTCAAAAAGGTGGTAATGCTGTTGATGCCGCATGTGCTATGTTAGCTGCTACCTGTACCATGTGGGATGTATTGAGTTGGGGAGGAGAAACACAAGCATTAATATATAATCCCAAAACTAAAAAGGTAATTGCTATTAACGCATTGGGTGTTGCTCCATCTGGAGCTACAGCGCAATTTTTTAAAGATCAAAAATTAAACTATCCTCCAAATTATGGACCGCAAGCTGCTGTAACTCCTGGTACTGCAGGTGGACTAATGACCATGCTTGCAGAGTATGGGACTATGAGTTTAAAAGAAGTTTTAGAACCTGCTATGCAATTGGCAGCGGGGTATCCTATAGAAGCTCAAACTGCCAATGCGATTGAACGTGGTAAAGAACGAATAAGCAAATGGCCTTATTCTGCGAAAGTATTTTTCACACATCCCGATCGTGAGAGAAAAGCTCCTGATGCTGGTGAAATTTTTGTGCAAACCGATTTATTAAAAACATTACAAAAACTGGTCGATTCAGAGCAAGAATCACTTAAGAAAGGAAAAAGCAGAAAAGAAGCTATTTATGCTGCTAATGATAGGTTTTATAGAGGTGATATTGCCAAAGAATTTGTTAGAGGTGCTAATGAACAAGGAGGTGTATTTAAAAAAGAAGATTTGGCGAACTGGAAAGTGCAAATTGAAGAACCTTCCATGATTACCTACAAAGGCATTGATGTTTACAAACTTGCTCCCTGGACACAAGGTCCTGCTTTACTACAATCACTTAACATGGTTGAAACGATGGATGTAAAAAGTATGGGGTACAATTCAACACGCTATATCCATAACCTTTATCAAATCATGAGCATGGCTTTTGCTGATCGTGACTTTTATTACGGTGACACTTATTTTCCTCCAGTTGAACCAATTAAAGGGCTTCTTTCAAAAGAATATGCTGCCGAACGTGTAAAGCAAATAAATACAGAAAACAATAATCCCAATATTAAACCAGGAGACCCTTATCCTTATGAAGGAAAGGTAAATCCTTTTTCTGATTTATTAGAAAAATGGGGACAAGCTTCAAGTACTAACTTTAATACTGGGCTTCCTCAAAACATGGAAAAATTTAAAGAAGATTTTTTTTCAGGAACAACTACTGTACAAGCAGCTGACAAA